>Ga0209517_10000924_pt1 | contig 47506 bp, 39 predicted proteins | sample PeaSoiMetSII2010_FD_187695 | JGI IMG/M metagenome (GOLD analysis project Ga0209517, IMG submission 187695) | Peat soil microbial communities from Weissenstadt, Germany - SII-2010 (SPAdes) (version 2) | ecosystem: Environmental > Terrestrial > Soil > Wetlands > Peat | place: Germany...
TCCAAGCGGTCCTGGAGCACGAATCGGCCGGCCACGGCCGTCAACCACGGCCAGCCCCCCGCGAAATTCGCATTACCCAGCCACTCAGCTTTCAAGCCCTTCACGCGTTACTCGGACAGGCTCCTAGGGAGAAATCTCTTCGAGCACGCGTTCCCGGGTTTCGGTGGCAAACAAAGTTGCCGCGACGGCTCCCGCCAGCGAGACCAACCCGAACATCAGGAATACCGCGCCCAGATCGAAATGCGTGAGCAGGAGGCCTACCAACACTGGGCCCACCGCGGAACCCGCGCGCAACCATGCGGTGGCGATACTGCTGCCCAAGGCGCGCAATCGGGTGGGGTAGATTTCCGGCGTGTACAAATAGCAAGCCACTGAATTGGACGCTACGAACACATAGCTGAGGGAGGCGCACACCATCACTTGAATTGCACTCAGCGACCCGGCGGCACGCAGCGCCAGGATCGGAAGCGCGGCCAGGGGGAGCGCGCCGAGGAAGAACGCCCATGCGAACCAGGTTCGGCGGCCAATGCGGTCGATCGTGAACGCTACCAGCAAATCGCCCAGCAATCCGGCGAGGTTGGTCGCCAATCCGAATCGCAGCGCCGTCGCTATGTCGAGTTTGAACACGGTGCGATAGATGGTCGGCAACCAGGTGGTCAGGCCGTAGCTCACGAAATAGCAGCAGAACCACAGCGCCCAGACGGTGAGCGTGCGGCGCAGGTAGGTGGGGCTGAACAGTTCGGGCCAGTGGGTGCTGGGCTCGGGCGCTGCCGGCGTGGTGAAAGGTCGCGTGGTGAAGGGTGCGGGCGGTTCGATGCGGATTCCGCGCTGCTGTGCGTAGTCTTCCATTTCGCCAACGACGCGATCGGCTTCGGCCAACCGTCCCTTGCTTACCAGCCAGCGCGGCGATTCCGGAAGGATGCGGCGCAGGGCGAGGGCCAAGAAGGCGGGCAGCGCTCCTAAGATGAACATCGACTGCCAGCCGATGCGAGGCACTGCCCAGTAGCCAACCAATCCGGCTGAGGTGAGGCCCATTCCGAAAACGATTTCGTAGAGCAAGAAAAATCGGCCGCGGCCGCGGGCTTTCGAAATCTCGTTGATGTATGCGGCGGCGACGGGCACTTCGCCGCCGATGCCGATTCCCTGAATCGTCCGGCAGACGAACAGCGAAGTGTAGTTCCAGGCGAACGCACACGCCAGGCTCATGCACGCGAACACTGCGATGCTGTAGACCATGGCGCGCAGGCGGCCGAATTTTTCGGCGGCCCAGCCGAACAGGAACGCGCCCGCGAGCTGGCCCGCGAAACCGGTGGAGATCAGCAATCCGACGCGGCTCGGGCTGAGATGCCACTGCCCGGCGAGAACCGGCAGAACCACGGAGATCGCGAGCACATCGAAGGCGTCGAAAAACGTCGCCGCCCCGACGATCATCCGCGCCCGGACGTGCCAGGAGGTGATCGGCAGCCGCTCCAGCCGCGCGATAATGCTGTGCGCGGACAGGCCGGCTGGCTCAGGTTTAATCATGCTGCGAAGATCATATACTATAGCAGGCGGTACGGATGATGGACCTCGCACACCGATATTACACGGCTATGGTGTTGCCCTTCGATGCCCACGGACGCGTGGATGAAGGGGCTTATCGCGAGCTGGTCCAGTACTTCCTGCAAGAGCGATTCGGGTCCGTGGGCGGGCTCATCGCCAATCCCGAAGCGGGCGAGATTTACTATCTGACGCGCGAGGAGAAGCGCCGCATCGCGGAAATCGCTGTACGCGAAGTTAGTGGCAAGATGCCGGTCTTCGGCGGCGTGTTCGATCTGACCACCGAAGGTTGCGTCGCGTGCGCGATTGACGCTAAAGATGCGGGCGTGGACGGCCTGTTTCTTCTTCCGCCCGCCGGTTGCATCGATCTGGTCGGCATGTGGAACGCCGAGCGGTACCCCGAATATTGGCTGGATCAGATCCGCGCGATCGACGATGCCGCCGATCTTCCGATCATCACGCATCCGGTGGGCGCGCCGACGCCCCAATGGGGGCTGGGAATTCCGGGTGATGCCGCGCGGCTGATCTGCGGGCGGGTTCCCAACATTATCGGTTGGAAAATGATTTATAACTACGACGGTCAGCGGAAAATGTGGAAGATTCTGCGCTCACTGGAGCGTCCGGTTTCGATCCTGGCTGCCGGGGGCGGGCTGTTTCACGAATTTCTGGCGCACGATGTTTTGGATGGCTCGGCCTCGGGTTCGTGGAATTACGCGCTCGAACCGATGCTCGATCACATCGAGGCGTGGCGTCGCGACGATGTGCGCGCGGCCCGGCGGATCTGGGCGGAAGGCGGGTTGCGCGATTTGCACGAATACATTTATTCGGATTATTCGCGGCTGCACTTGCGCTACAAGATCGCGGCGTGGTTGCGGGGACTGATTCCGAGTTGCCGCACGCGTCCGCCGATGCCGGTTCCGAAGCCGGAAGAGATCGAGACGCTAACGCGGCTTCTGGAGGCGGCGCAGATCCCGGTGATTCAGGCTAAGGCGGTATGATGCGCGCGGCTGTGTTCGCGATCCTTATTACTGCGTCCGCGCGGGAGGCTGGGTCGAAATGAGTTATTCGCGCAGGAATTTCCTCAAGGCGGCCGGATCGGGCGTGGTATTGACGGCGGTCGGAGGCGACGTTGTGTTTCGTGCGTCGGCCGCTCCTTCCGCGCTTCCTGCGCCGATGACGAAGGAGAAGGCGACGTTCATCGTCAACGGGAAACTTCACGTCGCGGAGTATGAAGCGCGCACCACCTTGTGGGAAGTGATTGCAATGAAGCTTGGCCTGACCGGCACCAACAGAAGCTGCAATCGCGCCAGTTGCGGCGCCTGCAGCGTGCTGGTGGATGGAACGCCCGTCTATTCATGTCACACTCTCGCGACCGAGGCGGCGGGGAAGAAGATTCTCACGATTGAAGGAGTGGGTGACGAGAAGAATTTGCATCCGCTGCAGAGGATCGGCCACACGCATGTGGCCGCGGACTGCGGATTCTGTACGGCGGGGTGGATCGTCACTGCCAAAGCTCTGCTGGAGAAGAACGCCGATCCTTCCGTGGATCAAGTGAAGGCGGCGCTGGCGGGACACATTTGCAGGTGCGCGGCTTACCCGGCGATCATTCGCACGGTCCGGGATTCCGCGGCGGTGCTGCGCGGGGACACAAAAACGATCGACGCTTCGCCGGATTCGATTCTGCAGATCAAGCAACCGATGGTCCGGGATTACTCCACCAGCGGGGGGCATTTGCCCGGCGACAGTCTGGTGGAAGGCGCGCGGAAGACCGTGACCAAGAAGTGGCAGGGTTACCCTCCAGAGAATCTCAACGTGTTGGGGAAGGCGATGCCGGCTCTTCCGGAGGTCTCTGTCCCGAGGTTCACCGGCCGCGCGCTTTACGCCAGCCGAGTCTGGTTTCCGGACATGCTGTACGCAAAGTTTCTCACCTGCCCGCATCCTCATGCGCGGATCAAGAATCTGAATGTCGCCGCGGCGGAGAAGATGCCCGGCGTGGCTTACGTGCTCACGTATCAGAACGTTCCGAAGCTGCAGGGTCCGAGGCCGATCGGATTCAGGGTTGTGCCCGAGGCGCTTCCTCAGGAGCTGAACCTGCAAGGGGAGGTGGTGGCGATCGTTGCCGCAGAGACTGAGGATCTCGCGCAGGATGCGGTGGACGCGATTCAAGTGGAGTACGAAGTCTTGCCGTTCGCGTCCACACTTAGAGATGCGATGGCGGCGGATGCGCCGGATCTTCGGGGAGGAAAAGGAAATCTGTTGCGGCCGCCGAACGCTCCAAAAGAGTTTCCAAACGCGACATGGGCGGATCAACAGGGCGACCTCGAAAAGGGATTCGCGGAAGCGGATGTGATCAAGGAGTTCACGTATCAGTTCGCGGGTGGCGTCTCGGTGCCGATGCAGCCCAGCGGTAGCGTGGCCAAGTGGGACGGCGACAAGCTCACGTTCTGGGGCATGGGGCAGGGAATTTATCCCGTGCGGGCTGGTCTGGCCGCGGCGCTGCGGATCGATGCGTCGAAAATCAGATTCATCAATAAATACAATGGTTCCACGTTCGGCTCGGGGAGATTGGCGGCGGAGAGATTTTATCCCTTGATCGCGCACTTGGCGAAAGTGACGGGCAAGCCGGTCAAGGTGATGCTGCCTAAGGACCAGGAGCTGGCGCAGCTCCAGATCAAGCCGGAGACCATCACGAAATTCAAAGTCGGCGCCACAAAGGATGGCCGCATCGTTGCGCTCCAGCATGAGGTTTACGTGAGCGTAGGCGATTTGGAATCCGGCGGGCACGCTTCAAGTCCCGGAAACGCCGCGAATCAGTTCGAGCTGTATACCTCGTTGGTTCCCAACTGGAGAACCCTGTGGAGCGCATATCGAACCAACGCGCCGCGGCCGGGGCCGTCGCGAAGCTACTACCAGCAGGAGACCAAGTGGTCCTGGGAAAGCATGATGGATGAGATGGCGGAAGCCGTCGGCAAGGATCCGGTCGAGTTCCGGCTGATGCACATCACTCGGCCTAAGGTCGGCGACACGCGCTATCCCTACGATTCGTTTCCGTCGGTGGAGGTTCTGTCGGAGGGGGCCAAAGCCTTCGGATGGGAGAAGAGGAATCCAGCGGCGGGCGGAATGCCCGGAAGATTTAAGCGCGGGTTCGGCGTGGGCATGTCGCAGCATCACGGCGGGCTGATGGGCTACCACGAAGGCGAGGAAGCCTTCGCGGCGCTTTCGACGGCGCGGGGCGCGGCGGTGTTCGGCACCGAACTGGAGTTGGGCGCCGACGGTTACGTGACCATGAAGGTCGCTCTGCCCGACAGCGGATCGAACGCCGCTACCGCGCTCGCGCATCTGGTCGCGGAAATGTTGGGTTTTACAACCCGGGATAAAATCCGGCTGCTGTGGGGCGACACGGACATCGCTCCATCCAGCGATGAGTGGTTCGGAGGCAGGACCATTACCTTGCAAGGCGCGGCGATCTGCAGCGCCGCGGACAAGCTCAGAAAAGATTTGCTCAATCGAGCGGCAAGCCTTTTGAAAGTAGATGCGGCGAAGCTTCAGATGCGCGATGGGGTCCTCGCTTCAACCGAGGATTCCAAGAAGAGCGTTACCTTCGTTGCGCTGGTCAAGGCTAATCGTGGTGTGATCCGGCAAACCGGCCGTGGGGTTGCCGGTGGCGAACGAGGAGGTTCGAACAAGGGCGTCGGGGCTTGCTTCGTTGAGGTTGAGGTGGATACCTGGACCGGCGATTGGCGCTTTCTCAGGGCCGTGTATCCGCACGACACAGGACTGGTCATCAATCCGCTGGTTGCCGAGGCCGATATGGTCGGATCGTTGGTCGAGAGCACTCAGCTTGCGACCGATGCCATTCCGTGGGACCGGGAGTTTCCCGGGACGCGGCATTACAGCGTCGGCTATTTGTCGTACCGGCTTCCAACCATCATGGACGTTCCCAAGCAAACACAACTGTACATCGACAGCTTGGAGCCTCGCTGGTTTTACGGCGTGAAGAGTTTCAGCGAGACGAGTATCGGCGCCGTGCCGGGCGTCATCGCGAATGCCATCTACAACGCCTGCGGCGTAAGGATCAGAGAGCATCCAATCACTCGAGAGAAGATCATGGAGGGCTTGAAAGCGCAACGGGGGCGGGCGTGAAGAACATCCCCATACAAATCCTGCCGCAGCACGGAATGGAAGCCGGCGCGCACTGATGCAACGCATCGACGGCCTCCTGTTCGAGCCCGTGGGATGCCTTGCCGAGTTCCCATCGGAGCCATTTCATGAAATCGCCGTGCGCTGCTTCGGCATGAGCCGCGGAAAGAAGCCGAGTCGATCCGCAAGCCGGTCCTATTGGCATCTGCTCAACCTCATGCAGGCGGCAGGCGAGAAGCTGGATGATTCGGAGAATGCCCTGATCGAGGCTCTCGAACTTGAAGCGGTGGATGGCACGACTGCCTATGAAGATGTCCTGCCGGCGCTCTCTGAGCTGAAGGCGATGGGAATCCAGCTGCTCATCGCATCTTCACTCTCGCGCGCCGCCACCACGCGTTTTCTGGAAAAGTGCTCGATCGACGAATTCTTCTCGGCAGTCTGGAACAGAGATAACGCGGGTGGTATTAAAGCCGCGCCCCTGGCACGAGCTATCGGCGGCGCCGCTCTCCCAGCAGAGCGGACCGCGTTTCTCACGGACACGGCGGAGGGCCTGAAGGTGGCGGAATTTGTCGGAGTCAATTCCATCTTGATGATGAATGATCCCGACGAAGCGAAACGGCTGGCAACGCGCGATCCGGCCGGAGGGATTGTGTCCCTGCATGAACTGCCTGATTTTGTACGGTTCGTCGCAGCGAAAAACGCCCGGTCCTAGGGTTACGATGCGCCGGATGCGCTCGTGATACATTCGATTCATGCGTAGCCTGAGTTTCTTGCCGGCGGCATTGCTGCTGTGCCGTTTGATCCAGGCGCAGACCGGGAGCGGCGCGCCGGATCGCGACGGCGTCATTTATGTTCTGCAGCGCGGCGACAAGGCAGACCCGGTGATCGCCGTGGACCACGATGGCCGCATCCTGCGTTCCTGGGGCAAAGGGATGTACACGGTTCCCCACAGCATCCGGATCGATCCCGCAGGGAACATATGGACGGTGGACGCTGGCAGCTCGGTGGTGTTGAAGTTTTCCCCGGAGGGCAAAAAGCTGCAAGAAATCGCCGTGGGGGAAGTGGCTCCGGCCGATAAGTGCGCCTTCCCGACGCTTTGCGGCACGACGGATATCAGCTTCGGACCTTCGGGGAGATTGTTTATTTCCGACGGTTACGGCAATGCGCGCATTCTCGAATACACGTCCGCCGGAAAACGCGTGAAGGTGTGGGGCAACGCGGGAAGCGGTCCGGGGCAATTTCAGATTCCGCACGGGATCGCGAACGACGGGAAGACTTTGTATGTCGCCGATCGCGGGAATGCGCGCATTCAGCGCTTCGACCTGGACGGCCGCTACTTGGGCGAGTGGACGCACCTCGGCCGGCCGTTTGCTCTCAAGATGATTGGCGGAGCGCTGTGGGTCGCGATGATGACTGTCGCACCAGCGGGCGAGAGATCAACGCCATGGATATTGAAAGTCGACCCATCGAGCGGCAAAGTGCTGGGACAAGTGGAGTCGCCTGGTCCACACTCCATCGACCCGAACGAAGCCGAAGAGCTGTTCGCCGGTGGTTGCTGCGGGGGATCGAATCCTATTGGAGTCTCCTGGTTTCGCCGCGCCCGCTGAAACATCATGCGCCGCCGGGATTTCTTGCCGATCGCTGCCACGTCCCTCTGTTGGGTCTCGTCTCAACTGAGGGCTCAGGGGAAGGCGCGCCTGAAACAAGGCGTCACGCGCGGCGTGTTCGCTCGTGAGATGAGCCTGGACGATTGTTGCCGCCAGGCGGCCAGACTGGGGATCAAAGGGTTCGATTTAATTGGGCCCTCGGACTGGCCTCTATAAAAACAGTACGGCTTGGTACCTTCGATGTACCCGCCTGGGCCCGGCGGCAGCATTCCTGACGCGCTAAATCGCACGGAGAATCACGCAAGACTGGAGAAATCCCTGCGGGCTGCGATCGACGAGGCCGCCGCGAATGGGGTTCCGAACATCATCACGTTCTCGGGCAACCGCAACGGCATGGACGACCGCGTCGGCGCGGATCACTGTGTTCTGTTCCTCGACAAAATCAAAGCCCAGGCCGAAGACACGGGCGTCACCATCTGCATGGAGTTGCTGAACAGCAAGGTGAATCACAAGGATTATATGTTCGACCACCTGGCTTGGGGTGTGGAGGTGATGAAACGGGTCAATTCTCCGCGGGTAAAGATTCTCTTCGATATTTACCATGCGCAGATCATGGATGGCGACATCGTCCACAATATTCGCGAGAATATTCGGTGGATCGGGCATTTTCATACCGGAGGAAATCCAGGCCGCCATGAGATCGACGATACGCAGGAGCTGAACTACCAGTTCGTCGCTCGGGCCATCGCCGATTTGGGTTTCGACGGTTTCATTTCCCACGAGTATTCGCCATCGGCAGGACACGAACCTATCTTGGAGCTCGAGAAAGCCATCGAGATCTGTTCGGTGTAACCGGCAGCTTCGCGCGAGCGGAAACTGCGAAGTTACTTCACAACGTCCACGCCGGGCCGCGGCACTTCGTACGGAGCCCCTTCGCCAGGACCGGAAGATCCGAGAAAGAGCTGCTGCCCACTCGGCAACTTGAGGTCCCTGCCGTTGGCCCGGTGCGATCCGTCCTTCGACTGGTACCCGTCGACGATAATCTTTTGCCCCACCTTGAGCGTGTCCTTGGTGATGCCTCGCCGCAGCAGGATATTCGGGCTCCCCGCCTCGATGGCCCAATTCTCAACCTTGCCATCGGGTGTTTTCACGTCGACGTAGATCCAACTGTGAGGATTGATCAACTGGACCTTCGTGACGGTGGCGTCCTCAAACCGAACCGGCTTCTTGTCGTCGAATTCCGCCGCAAAGGCATGGTGCGCCTGCATCGGCGAAACGGAAAAAAGCACAGCACCGGCTACGAGAACGGCTCCAACGGTTAGATTAGCTCGCATAATAATGACCTCCAAAATATTCATCATCTCACAACCTGCGAACACACTTCATTTCGCCGGCGGCGGATTCCCCGACACATAGCGTTCAAAGACCGCTTCGCCCGGCGGGATTTTGCGCGTAATGTCAACGTCCATGGTGTTGCCGGACCAGTGCTTGACCAACTGCTCTTTGCGCAGATGCCCATACAAAGTTTCTTCAACCATCTCGACGCACCGGAACTCCATGAGCTGGGCATTCGGCTCCAACCGGCGATAGAGCGGCATGCTGATCTTCCAGGGGCGCGTGAATACCTGCGGATCTTCAATCGTGGCTTCGTAGCGGATAGCGTCGCGGCCCAGGGGCGTGTACCGCTCGACCACGTGCAACGCGTCACTATGGAAATTCCCGGCCCGGTCGAACCAAGTCGCATCGGTGAAATCGATCACGTCGACGACCAGCGTATCGCCCTCCCACCGGCCCGTCGAGTATCCCATGTACGCTACGTTCGGATACGGATCCATCTTCGTCAGGTGGATGGTGCGCTGAGCGTTCGCGTATTCGAACATCATCTGGATGTTCTTCGTGCTCTCGATAATCTGAAACGGATGCGGCATATACATGGCGCGAGGAATCCCAGGCTGGAAGCACTTGATTTCGGGGTCGCGGTCCATCCAATGTTCCAGGTTCTCTTTCTTCCTGGCCGCGGCCCACGGCTGGTAAGGAATCTCATTGCCTTCCACGATGCCGAGACCCCCGGGAACCCAGCCGAGAGAGCCCAGTCCGAGCACCGGCGCCGCCAGCACCACAGAGCCGGGAGTGAAGCCGGGTTGGCCCACCATCGGACGCGCTTCGTGCGTCAGAAGGTCCCAATTCGCGGTGTTGTTGGCTTCCCAAATCCCACTGAAGTCGGGCTTGCCGGCGATGCGTGCCAGACCGTCCTGACCGGCGGCCGGCGCCGCGCTAGCGTGGCGACCCGCGACGAAAACAACACCCGCGACGGCGGCCATCGAAACCGCGACAGCCCAGCCTTTACCTAAGAACCGCATGTGCGAGACCTCTCTCCTCCGATCCTGCATGCTGCCGCAAGGACCGTCCAAACCCTGCCCCACGCACCGGCCGCGACTGCCAAGGCGCGGTACGGAAGCCGTGCCGGCGTCACCGAACTCGCCGCAGTATCAGTACATTTATATACAGGCGACCGCGGCGATGTCAACGCAGGCGTACCCGTTGATCCTCGCCACGTTCGCGCAGTAGACTCAATACGACCATGCGAAAGCAACTTCCGTGGGCTCTCCTCGCGATTCTCGGCAACGCCGCGTACGCGCAATGGCTGAACTATCCCACGCCCGGCATTCCCCGGACGCGTGACGGTAAACCCAACCTCGCTGCCCGGGCGCCCCGGGCCTCCAACGGCAAACCGGATCTGTCCGGCGTATGGCGCGTGGAAGCCACGCCCCTGGAAGAACAGAAACGCCTGTTTGGCAACGACATCGAAAAACTGACGGTGCCCGGCATGGAGCGGGATAAAGTCTCCAAGTATGCCTTCAACATTCTTCTGGACTTCAAGCCCGAAGATTCGCCGATGCGCCCCGAAGCGGCTGCTTTGCTCCGCCAGCGCCAAGCCCAGCCGGACGCGCGTCCTTCAACCCACTGCCTGCCCGCCGGAATCCCGTCAGCCACTCTGTTCGCTGAAGTGCAGAAGATCGTCCAGACTCCGGGATTAATTGTGATGATGCTCGAGCTCGATAACGCGCACCGCCAGATCTACACCGATGGGCGCAAGCTCCCGGCAGATCCGGAGCCGTTGTGGCTGGGCTACTCGGTGGGGAAATGGGAGGGAGACACTCTGGTGGTCGAGTCCACGGGATTCAATGACAAGACTTGGCTGGACGGCATGGGCCACCCGCATAGCGAAGCCATGCGCGTCGTGGAGCGCTACCGGCGGCGCGATTTCGGGCACCTGGACGTGGAAATCACGATTGACGATCCCAAGATGTACACCCAGCCATTCACGATCAAGGTCACCCACCTGCTTCAGGCGGATTCGGACATTTTGGAGTACTTCTGCGCTGAAAACGAGAAAGACAGCCTCCACATGGTGACGAAGTAAACTCGACGAAGTAACTCCTGCTTTCGGTGTTCGGAACTTCCTACTCCACGAGACCTCACTCCTCGTCTTGCTGCGCCGCGAGCGCCGTCACCACGCTCAGATCCTCGAGCGTCGTCACATCCCCCGTCACCGAGTGGCTGGTCACGATCTCCCGCCGCCGCCGCCGCATGATTTTCCCGCTCCGGTCTTCGGCAGCGCGTCGCGCCGCCTTTGTCAAAGCCCATCCCTTAGCGGCCCAACCCGGCGCCCGTCATAATGGAGTAGAGTTCATTATGCTGGATTGGACCACCTGCCAGGCCGTCGAACGGCACCCCCATAAAGTCAGCGGCGCGTGGATCTTCCGAGGAACTCGCGTACCGGTTTCCGCCCTCTTCTCGAATCTTGAGGGCGGCGCCACCGTTGACGAATTCCTGGAGTGGTTCCCCGGTGTATCGCGCGAGCAGGTGAACATGGTATTGGAGCACGCCTCCCGCAGCTTGAGCGATCCGGTTCCGGCGTGACACGCGCCCAAATGCGGATTCTCCTCGACCACAATGTCCTTAGCGGCGGCGTCCTGCTCAAACGTAAGAGCGCCTGACGGGCGACTGACGGTATGCTGGGTTAGTGCCGCTCAAAGTTCGCGAGGTCATCAAGCTTCTCGAACGGAACAACTGGCGTCACGTGCGAACCTCGGGCGATCATCGGATCTTTCAAAACCCAAGCGGCCTGATCACCGTAGTGTCGGGTAAAGAAGGCGACGATGTCCGGCCAGGCACGTATCGAGCGATCTTGAGGCAAACTGGTATCAAGGAACCGGAACGATGACCCGCAAATATTCCCTCGTGATCGAAGGCAGTGCCGATAGCTACAGCGCGTACGTGCCGGAGCTACCCACGATCCTTGTAACGGGCCGGTCCCTGGAGGAGCTGACGGCCCGGGCATCCGAGGCAATTCGAATTTATTGGGAGACCGTGAGCGCCGACCGGTCCCCGTCATCCACGATTCGCGAGATCGAGGTGGAACTGCCCGCGTAAGATTACGGGATGGGAACGATTCGCAGAGGAAAGAGGTACGACTGCTCCGATGGCACTGAACATCAATCATCATGCCGCCGCGTATGGGCTTTTTCACCTTGCGTATGCGGTGCTTGACGGTCGCGTCAGACATTCTCTCTTCTTACTGCGAAAATCGCGGGACGCGACTATCAAACCCGAAGGATTTCAACGCGGGCTGTTTGGAAAACGACTGGAAGAGCTCAGGGACGAGCTGGAACGTTTCCGAGATAACACGTCGCTTAGGAACGCGTGCGAGCACCAAGATGTCGAGGAGGAGATTCAAAGAATGGAGGGCGCATGCGGGCTTGCCAGAGAGGTTGCCGCCTGGCGAAACGACCGGATTCATCCGCCACAAATCCGAATCGTTGAGGATCAGCATGTTTTCGTGCTGTGCAATGAGAAAGGCGGCCCTCTGCCAATGGACTACTCCGAGTGCGAAGCGAAAATACGCCAGGCGGTGCACGCCAACACCGAGATGCAGGTGAACGTTGAACGTCTCATGCGTAACCAAGACTGGTGGGATAGAAATTTTGCCGATATATTCCCCGACGTGCAAGATGAGCCACTCGATCAGGTCTGAGAGTGCTGCGAAAACATCAAAATGGGGAAGAGTAGCCCCGTCCAAAAAAACCACCTCTGCCAGTAGAATGAGTGCTTACGTACACGCTGTACTGCATAGATCGTTGCACAGATCAGAACGGGGAAAAGCAATGCGGCCGCCAGGTGACCCAAGAATTCATCGGTGTAGTGAGACCGCGCGAGTGCAAGCGTACCGCTCCAAAACAGAGGGAACCCAACGTAGATGGCGTTGGCGAGCTTTGGGTTAATGCGCATTCGACCTCGCGGGCGGACACAACACAGAGAATTATATCCAAAACACTTTCGGCCTGTGTTCCACGCGCGTCTTGCCGCCTCCTCCCGTGACACCGTCCAACAGCTTCCGCCAATCCGGCGTTACGTTCACGTCGCGGGAACTTGGCTGGTTTGTCGGCAAACCGCCCATATCCCCCCTCAATCCTCATCCTGCTGCGCCGCGAGCGCCGTCACCACGCTCAAATCCTCCAGCGTGGTCACATCCCCCGTCACCGAGTGGCTGGTCACGATCTCCCGCAAGAGCCGCCGCATGATTTTGCCACTCCGAGTTTTGGGCAGCGCATCCGTGAACCGGATTTCCTCCGGCCGCGCGAACGCTCCAATCTCGTGCGCCACCCACTGCCGCAGTTCCTTGCCGAGCTGCTCGTGGCTCCAGTCGCCCTTCTTGAGCGTCACGAAGCAGCACACGGCTTGCCCGGTGATCTCGTGCGGCTTGCCGACCACCGCCGCTTCCGCCACCGCCGGATGATGCACCAGCGCCGACTCGACTTCCATCGTGCTCAGCCGGTGCCCGCTGACGTTCATGACGTCGTCGACGCGTCCCAGAATCCAGTAATAGCCGTCGTGATCCCGGCGCGCGGCGTCGCCGGTGAAGTACGCGCCCGGAACCTTCGTCCAGTACTGCTCCTTGAAGCGCTCCGGATCGCCCCAGATGTTGCGGATCATCCCCGGCCACGGGCGCCGCAACAACAAGAACCCTTCCTTGTCCGGACCCACTTCGAACCCGTGCAGATCCACGATATCCGGAACCACGCCCGGCATCGGCAGCGTGCCCGATCCAGGCTTCTGCGGCACGGCTCCAGGCATCGGCGCGATCATAATCCCGCCCGTCTCGGTCTGCCACCAGGTGTCCACGATGGGGCAGCGACCCTTGCCGATCACCCGGTGATACCATTCCCAGGCCGCCGGATTGATGGGCTCGCCCACCGACCCCAGCAACCGCAGGCTCGACAGATCGTGCCCGTCGGGCCAGTGATCGCCCTGCCGGATCAGCGCGCGGATCGCGGTGGGCGAGGTGTACAGAATGCTGATCCGATACTTCTCCACCAGCCGCCACCACCGGTCGAACTTCGGGAAATCGGGTGCGCCTTCGTACATCACACTCGTGGCGCCCGCCGACAAGGGCCCGTACACGATGTAGCTATGCCCGGTCACCCAGCCGATATCGGCCGAGCACCAGAAGGTGTCTTCCTCCTTCAAATCGAAGACCCACTTCATGGTCGCCGTGATCTGGGTCAGATAGCCGGCCGTCGTATGCAGAATGCCCTTCGGCTTTCCGGTGGTCCCGGAGGTGTACAAAACGAACAGGGGATGTTCGCTATCCAGATGCACCGCCTCGCAATCCTCGGTCGCGTCTTCGTCCAGTTCGTGCCACCATAGATCGCGGCCCGCGTGCATGGGCGTCTGCGAGCCCGTGCGCCGGTGCACGATCACGTCGCGCACCGACGGGCATTCCACCACCGCCTCGTCCACCGCCGACTTCAGTTTCACTTCTTTGCCGCGGCGGTAGCCTCCGTCGGCGGTGATCACCAGGCGAGCCCCCAAGTCCTGAATGCGCGCCTTGAGCGCCTCCGCCGAAAACCCTCCGAATACCACGCTGTGGATCACTCCCAGCCGCGCGCACGCCAGCATGGCGATGGGCAGCTCCGGGATCATCGGCATGTAGATGATGGCGCGGTCGCCCGCCTTGTACCCGCGCGACTTCAGCACGCTGGCGAAGCGCACCACCAGGCGATGCAATTCCTGGTACGTGAGAAAGCGCTGCTCGCCGGGTTCACCCTCCCACAGGATCGCGACTTTGTTCTTGCGCGGCGTGGTCAAGTGCCGGTCCAGGCAGTTGTAGCTGACGTTGGTCTTTCCGCCGACGAACCAGCGGGCAAAGGGCGGCTCCCAATCCAGCACCTTGGACCATTTCTCAAACCAGTGCAGCTCCTTTTCGGCGATCTCGCCCCAGAAGCTCTCCGGGTCCTGCTCGGCGCGGCGGTACAGGTCCAGGTAGCCTTCCATGCCTTGGACATGGGCATTGCGGACGAAGGCTTCGCTGGCCGGATACGTTGGGCTGGTATGGGTTTCGCTCATCGAATCGGATTGTAGCAAACCCTGGTCCAGGTTCCCGCGCCCGAGGTCATAGAATATGTCGGCAGGTTGCCGTGGCGCGAGGACTTGCCCTTCTCGGTATCCTCACAATCTCCGCCCGGCCCGCCAGCGGCCCGGTTCGGGAGGTTCCTCGCCGGCGATCGTGGAGCGCACCGTCGTGGAGCGCACCGTCAACGACCAGTCAGTCTTCGCCGAGTGGTCCGGCGGCGAAATCCAGCCTCACTGCGGACGCCAGGTCATGTCCACGCGAACCGGAATCTCATTCTTCACAGCAATCGACAACAGCGACGGCGGATCGATCTTGAAATCGGCGAGCGTGGCGGGGATCGTTCCGGAAATGCGAGATGCCGAGCCTTGCGTCGTGACCTGAAATGGGATCTGTTTATACTGCACAGTCTGCCCGGCGAATTGAATCTCCAGATCCAAATGGATCGAAGGCGACGTCAAAGCCGACTCGGGCAGTTTCGCCCGCACGCTGACCAGCGGGAATTGCGCGCCGTGCGTAGCTTGGAGCATGTGGAGGTCGCGATTGCTGTCCCCGGAATCGAACGATTTCACCGGAGCCGCGATCAGAAAATCGCACTGCCCGTCGTGACACACGCCCTTCCCCCGCGCCGCGTGGCTGACGCCTTCGGTCTGATGCAGCGGGTGAGACACATGATAGCTGAGCGTACTCTCCTGCAAAACCCACTGTTGGTCCGCCGCACAGACCAACGCCGCCAACGCAAAAAATAAGCTGAGTGCGAGTTTGTTCCGCATCCATCCCTCAGAACTTGAACGACACCGCCGCGATGGCCAGCCCGTAGGCGCCCGCTGTCACGATTGCCACCGCGCCGTGCGCGCTGGCGATTCCATGGACCTTTTCTCCGCGGCTTTTCTGCTCAAACGCCATGGCGCCGAGCACCGGCGTCAGGATCATTCCCGGCCCATGAATCCAAGCCAGAGTCTTGTGCAGGCGGATTGGCCCGCGCGTTGTGGCCCCGGCCACTTTGGGTGCAAAAACCGAATAGTAAGCCGTGGTCAGATACAAACCCGCCGTCACCGAGCCCAAAGCCGCGTGCAGATCGCGCGAGGTCGAACTGGTTTGGTGGCCGCCCGCCATGCCGCCCGTAATCACCGTGGCGATCAAGGGAACGGTCGTGATCAGACCCAGCCGTTGATGGATCTTGAGCATGTGGGTCCGTTTGTCGAGCCGGGCCTGCGCCAGGGGATCGGGCTTCGTCTGGGCTTCGGGGAAACCCAGGTCCCCGATGGAAGGGGCGGCGGGGGGCTTAGTCTGATCCTGCGGAAAGAACGCCGCGAGCGTCACATGGCTGAGTGATTGTTCGAGGGACGCCGCCCCCACCGCATTGCTTTGAGCTAAAACCGGACTACCAGCCCCCAAAAGAAGTGGAATGACAAGTTGAAGTGCTCGCATGATGAATCCCGTCAGACGGCGGCCGGAGCCGGTTGGTTGCACAACTCTACATCACGCGCATATAATCGTCAAGCTCCGCCATGAACCTGAAACAACCGTTCGCCGGAATCGCAGCCACGGCGCTGGTGATCATCATCTCGCTGCTGTTTATTTCGCTGTTCAGCTTCGACCTGTTCAGCGGCTGGGTGTCGTTCGTTCTGATCTGCATCATCCCCATGGAGATCGTCATGGGCGTCACCTGGGGCGCCAATCTGCCGGCCTGGGCCGGAGGCCGCGCGCAACCGATGAAGGGCATTTTGTTAGTGCTGCTGGATCTGGTGGTGGGAGCGGTGCTCGCCGTGGTCACCTTCTATACCATCGGAGGCGCCGTCGGCCCGCCCACGCCCATGCTCATGATGTGCACCATCGTCACGGTGGTCGTCATGTTTTGGATGGCCATCATGTTCGGCGGATTCCCGTTCACCGCGCTCATCAAGGACCCGGTGGTGGCGGGCCTGGCGTTGTTCGCGGGATGCTACGTGGTGAACTACCTGTTGTTCCGGTTGCTGTTCAGTTATGAGTTCATGCAGGGCGCGCCGGTGTACGTGGCCTCGCTCGACCCGCACGGAATGTTCAACGCCTGGTACGTGCTGGTGTTCTACATGTCGGCGCTCGGGGTGATGTTTGTGGTGATCAATTTCGAACTGTGGCCGTTCACCACGATGCCGGAATTGATGAAGCAGCCCATATTGGGGCTGGTGTGGACTCTAGTGGCGCTGGCGATCGGCGGGGGCGCGTTCTATATCGCCGTGTACGGAATGCACATGGACCCGGTCGCCTACTTCGCGAGCGTCCCAGTGCCGTTCATCTTCGGGACGATAGTGGTGCAGAACATGATGCAAGGCTCGCTGTTCGGAAAGTACCGGCAGCCCGTGAAGGGCGTGCTGAACGTGATCACCGTGATCGTGGTGGGCGAAGCTCTGGCGTGGATGTTCCGGGCGCTGGCCCCGGCCGTCACCGGAACGCTCGCGCCGGGTCCGCCGGGCTATGACGCCGAGCGCTGGCTGGCCTCGGCGCTGCTGGGCGTCACGTTCCCGTGCTTGATCTTCCACGCCGAATTCTTCAAACTGTGGCCGGTGAAAAGGGCGGATTAAGGCGGGATCACATGCCTTCGTACAGCCTCGCGGCCAGGAAGTCGGGCAGTCCGGCCGCGGCAATTTTCCCGGCGGCGCGATCCACGTTGTATTCCGCGCGCCGGTATTCCACCGTGCCGGCATCCGGATCGAACAGCACGTAAGCGGCCCGCGGATCGCGGTCGCGAGGCTGGCCCACCGAACCCGGATTCACCAGGTAGAAGTGATCGGGCCGGATCTGCAACACGCCTTTGGGACGAATCGGGGCGACGGTCCGCCGCGCCAGCAGAAATCCGCCCTGGATGTGCGTGTGGCCGAAGAAGGTGACGCGGGTTTCGAGCTCCGGGCGCAGCAGCGCGGCGTCGCCGGCGGAGATCAGGTACTCGTCCTCGTCGACGGGCGAGCCGTGCGATAAATCGAAGCCGCGGTCTTGGCTGACTTGGTCTGCGCCGGCGCCGTCTGGGCCGCCGCCGTTGGCCGCGAGGCGCAGCGGGCCGCGCGGCATTCCCTGCAAGTAGGCTTGACTCAGCGGTGTCAACTCCGCTTGGGTCCACTCCAGCGCGGCCCGGGCCGCGGGATTGTAGATGTAGAGCGGTTCCTCGCCGGCGCCGGCTTTGTCGTGATTGCCGCGCACCACGGCGCGCAGATTCTCGCGGGCCCATTCGACGACGGCATTGGGATCGGCGCCGTAGCCCACCAGGTCGCCCAGGCACAGAATCGCGTCGTAGCGCCCCTGGGCGTCGGCCAGGACCGCCTGCAGCGCTTCGAGGTTGGCGTGAATGTCGCTGAGGATCAGGAACGGCACAGTTTTAGGAGCGCACAGGCGCTGGTCCGTTGTGCGCGCGTAAGATAAGGAGCGCCACCTCCGGCGGAGCGCCGATGCGGGCCGGAAGGGCGATGGTTCCGATGCCGCGCGAGACGAAGATGGCCTTGTCGTCCTGACGGTACAGGCCGTCCACATACGGCGTGAAGAAGCGCGCGATGTTCAAATCCTGCCGCAGGATCTCGACGCGCACCTGCCCGCCATGGGTGTGGCCGGCAATGGTGAGCTGATAGCCCTGCGCCGCGGCCACCGGAAACACATCCGGGTTGTGCGAGAGCAGGATGTTAAACGCATCCGGCTCGACCAGACGCCCGGCGCCACGCAGGTACGGCTTGCGCGTGCTCTGGTAGTCGACGCCCGCCAGGTTCAGAGTGGCGGACCCGAAGCGCAGCCGCTGAGCGCGCGAACGCAGAATGTGCAGGCCCTGGCGCGCGCCCATGCGCTCGACATAACTCTCGATGCCGGTGTAGATTTCATGGTTGCCGTTGCAGCCGAAGATGCCGGCGTCGGCACGCAGGCGCGCCAACTGCGCCAGGCACGCATCCAGAGGATCGCCCGGACGCGTGATCAGGTCGCCGGTGACCAGCATCAGGTGGGGGCGCGTGGCGTTGGCCAGATCCACGGCGTGAGCCAGTTCCTTTTCGCTCAGAAAAGGACTGAGGTGAATATCCGTCAACTGCGTCAGCCGCAGGCCGTCCAGATCCGGGGGCAGGCCGGGGATGACGATGTTCTGCTCGCGCAACCCAATGCGGAAGCGGCCGATGAAGACTCCATAGCCGGTGACGGCGGCGGGAACTCCGAAAAGCACGCCCTGGGTGGTCCGGAGAAACGCGCGCCGGGATGGGCTGTGTTCGCTGCGGACCCGCACCAGGACCCGCGCGAGAACCCGTGAGAGCAACCAGGCGGCCGCGAGCAGCACCGACAGGAACGCCCAGGTGAGTGCGGCCCCGCGTCCCCAGCTGGCGAACCAAGCCGGGAAGAAACGGCTAAATCTGTTGAAGCGCAGCAGGAAACCGAGCGCGATCAGCCCGGTCGAAATCGCGAGCGCCCCCAGGACGGCCCAGCGGGTCGCCCGGCGTGTGATCGGCCGGTCGGCGATCGCCCCAGGCAGGCCGGGTGAAGCGCCGGCATCCCTCCACAGGACCCAGGCGCACGCACCTTGCGCCAGCAAGATGATGGCAAGCAGAATCAGATCCCCAAAGTAATTGGGGCTGCCGGGTATGGTGAGCACTCAATTCTATTATCGGCTGAAGGAAGGGGAAGAAGTACAATACGAACAGGTGCGCCGCGCGATCCCCATCGGGCTGTTTATCACGATGCCGCTGCTGGCGCAGCCCGCGGCGTTCTCACAATTGGCCGCTACTGACGACGGCCAACAGCTCTACTTCATATCCCCGCTGGCGCTCGCGGGCCCGCGGCCGGTGCCTCAGCCGGTCTCCCAGTCGGCTCCCCTACTCGCGGCTGGCCCCACCTCCAACCTCTACTGGATGCGCCCCGACGGTATTCAACTCCTTTCCAGCAGCGCGGCCGGGCCCCATGTTTCGAGCGACGGGAGTATCGTCGGGTTTACCGACCCCAACTTCTGTACGATTACTGGCGCGTCTACCAGTTGCGGCCAGGAAGCGAAACTGCTGGGACCGCCGCCCGTCGATCTCGGACCGGGCACGCTGCAACTCAGCCAGAACGGCCGCTGGGCGCTGCTGATTCCTCCGCCCGCTCCGAATACGACTGCAACCGCGACAGCCACGCTCACCGATATCGCCTCCGGTGTAAAGACGCCGATCCCCTCCCCGCCGGTGGGCGTCACGTCCGCAATTGCATCCGACGGCACGGTGCTGGTTCAACAAATGACCGGCAACCAGTTGGGACTATGGCGCGGAGGCCAATTCACTCCCGTCAATCTGGGGGGCCCGGGAACGGCAGTCCGGCCGCTGGCCTTGAGCGACGATGCTGGAACCATCATCTACAGCGCTTTCGATATTAGCCCCACCGCACCTCCAGTCGGCCGCCTGGTGGCGCGAAATCTCGCCGCCGGGACAGATACCACGGTTTTCGTATCGCCCGAATTCCTCGGTCAGCCCGGTCAACCTGCGTTCATGGGGGCGAGCGACGACGGGCGTGTGGTGCTCTTCCGGCTCCTGATCCTTGGGCAGCTCGACACGCCCGCCTACGTTGTCACCATCGGCGGTAACGCCCAGCCGATCCTGCTGCCGGATGGCGAGTGGGCCCTGGATGGAACCGTGAGCGGCTCCGGCAACTTCGCCTTCCTCGCCACCACCGCGGGACGTATCCTCCGCGTCTCGCTGGCTGGGGACATGCCCGGTCCGCTAGAGGAGTTAGCGTTAGCGCCGCCGTACTTTACTCTGCCGGGGTCTCTCTCGCCGGGCGAATACGTTCCTCTGCTGGGATCGGCGAGCGGCACAGTCCAGGATCTGCAGGGCCACATTCTGCTGGACGATCTTCCTCTGGTAGTGCTGGCGGCGAAGCCTGGGGAAGTGGATGTACAAGTTCCTTGGGAACAGCCTACGGGCCAGGCGCGCTTTCACCTTACGGTTCCGACAGCATCGCCATTCGAACAAGACCAGACGGTTTCGGTGTCGCCCCTCAGTCCCGCCTTCCTGACGCTGCCCGCCGGCTCGCGATCCTTCCTGGGGCCGATCGCTTTGGTGCGCGGCGATTTCAGTGGCCTCCAAACGACCCAGCCCCAATCGGGAGATATCGTGGTCGCCTACATGACGGGACTGGGACCGGTGCAGGGAGCGCCGGTCACCGGTCAGCCAGCGCCGGGTACCCCGCTGTTCCCGATCCAGGGCGCGCTCACCTGCATGTTCACGCCGGGGATCAGCACCCTGGAAACCCTGTTCGCCGGATTGGCACCGGGGCTCATTGGGATCTACCAGGTCTCGTTCCGCATGCCCGACGATCCGAACAATCTAACGCCGCTTATGGGAATGCAATGCTCGTTGAACGGTCCGGGTGGCAGTGCATCGTTCGGGTTCGCCGTTCTCGGATTTTAGAACTCCCTACTTGCCAATGCAGAATGTCGAAAAGATCCGGTTCAAGATATCGTCGGCCGTGGTCGCGCCCGTGATCGCGTCCAGCGGGCGCAGGGCGGCGTAGAGATCCAGCAGCAGCATCTCGTGGGGGATGCCCAGTTGTGCTGCGGACCGGGCTTGGGCCAGCGCCTCGCTGGTTTCCTGGAGCAACTGTTCGTGTCGCAGGCCGGTGATGAAGCCGCCCTCCTGCTCCAGGCGCCCGCCGGGGGCGAGGGCGGCGACGATCGCCCGGCGCAAGTCCGCGATCCCGGCGCCGGTCAGCGCGGAAACCGGCACCGCGCCTGCGAGGACGCTTTGGCGGGAAAGATCGGATTTGTTCGCTGCCAACAGAAACTTGCCCTGGCTGCGGGCTCGATCGATCAGCGCTTCGTCTTCCGCCGTGAGTGCGGAAGAGGAGTCCACGACCACCAGCGTCAGATCGGCGTCCGCCATGGCTTGGAAGCTGCGCTCGATGCCCAGGGATTCGACGGCGTCGACGGATGCACGGATTCCCGCCGTGTCGAGCAGCCTGACGGGGATGCCTTCGATGGCGGCGGTCTCGGAAACCACGTCGCGAGTGGTGCCGGGAATCGCCGTGACGATGGCGCGATCCTGCTCCAGCAGGCGGTTGAACAGACTGCTCTTGCCGACGTTGGGCCGGCCTACGATCGCGAGCGCGAATCCGTCGTGCACCAGTTTGCCGAAGGCGAAGCTGGCGATGAGCGCCGCTACGGTTGACAGGAGCGGGTCGAGACGGGCGAGGATGTCTTCGGTGGGCGCAACGCTAACGTCGTCCTCGGCGAAATCGATGCCGGCTTCGAGCAGCGCGATCAATTCGAGCAACTGGTCCTTTACCGGTTTGAGGCGGCGCGACACCGCGCCTTCGGCCTGTTGGGAGGCGATGCGGGCCTGATAGAGAGTGGTGGCGTCGATGAGATCGCGCACGCCTTCGGCTTGGGGCAGATCGATGCGGCCGTTCAGGTACGCGCGCAGGGTGAACTCGCCCGGCTCGGCCAGGCGCGCGCCCGGAGAAGATCCATGGGACTCGCAGGCTCGCTGCAGGGCGTGGCGCAAAACCACGGGCGAGCCGTGGCAGGCGATTTCGATCACATCCTCCGCGGTGTAGGAGCGGGGGGCGGCGAAGTAGGTCACCACGACCTGGTCGATGGGGCGGCCTTCGGCGTCAGGGAGTGTGGCTAGCGTGGCGGTCCAGGGGGTCCAGTGGTGGGGTTGGTGGAAGCTCAGGATGCGTTCGGCGATCGCACAGGCTTGACTGCCGGAGAGGCGCACGATGCCGATGCCGCCTCGTCCGGGCGGAGTGGAGACGGCGGCTATGGTGTCGCGGAGTTGCATCGGGAAAACGCTCCCTCACCAGGCGTGAGTGAGAACCAGACCCGCCCATTGTAGAAGAAGAGCCGAGAACAAGCTCAGAAGGGGGATTTTATGGGGGCGCGGCCGTGCTGTTGTCCGGACGCCCGGCCAACGCCGTGCGTGGGCGGTTTAACCGCGCCCGCCTACTTCGAGCGCTTGGCCACCAGCTCCTCGGTGATCATGTCGAGCACCACGCGGGTGAACTTGATCTCGTCGCCCGCAACCTTGCCCTTGTACACGATCCGGAGTTGCATCCCTTGGAAGTCCAGGTTCTCGACGAACGACACATCGTCGCCGTTCACCGTGCCATCCGTAATCTGAACGGTGCCGTTATCGGACTTAGCGGTGCCGGTCAGCTTGTTGCCGTCCACCTTGAACGTGTAGGTGTAATTCTGCACGCCCACTTGCGTGTCAAACGAGGCTGTCCAGGTACCCGTGATGTCGGCCCCGAGCAATGGTGCAACAAGCCCCGGGGCCAGCATCGCGAGCGCGGTAGCGGCGAAGAAAAGCAGCTTGCGAAGCATCGTTTAGAAGCTATACTTCAGCGCGAACTGAACCAGCCGTGGATTCCCGATCTCGGAGTTGATCACTCCGAAGAGGGCCGCGTTGTTGCGCGCGGTGGTCGGATTCCCGAAAACCGGGTGATTGGCGATGTTGAAGAACTCGGCCCGGAGTTGCACGTTCTGCCGTTCCGTGATCCGGGTGTTCTTGATCAGGGAAACGTCGAAGTTGACCTGATCCGGACCGCGCAGGATGCCGATGCCGGAGTTGCCGAACAGGGTCGCCCCATCCGCGGAGATCGCGATGGGGTTCACAAACGCTTTCGTGTTGAGATACCCGGGTCCGCCGCTATTGCCTCCCAGCCGCGATTCGACTCCGCCCGAAGTGGGGATTTGAGCGTTGGTGATGCCTTGCGCCAGTTGCGCGGTCACGGTACCTCCCTCGGCGGTCCCGGCGTTGGCGGCGCCGTAGTAGGCGGTACCAGCGGAGGTATCCGTGATGGTCAGCGGCGTACCCGTCTGCGCCAGCATATTCCCGGAAACGTTCCAGCCGGTGACCAGCTTATTCAGAGCCCCCTTCGGATTTCCGAAGGGCAGATCGTAGCCATAGCTCGCCACGAAACGGTGGGGGTGGGAAAAGTAAGCCGGCGCGTATTGGGTGCCGGGGAGGTCCGCGTTGTTGATGTTCGTCTGCCCATCTCCGCTGAGATTGGTCAGGTCCTTGCTCCAGGTGTACGCTCCCTGGAAGGTGAAGCCATGCGACATCTGCTTGCGCACCGTCACCTGGAGGCTGTTGTAGTTGTAGATGGCATCATAGGCCGTGGCTTGCAAACCGGCCTCCTGATAGCCCACGTAAGGCACGCGGCCCGCGGCGTTGGCCAGCGTGGTGGTGGTCAGTCCGTTGAAGGGGTTGCTGGGGGTGGCCAACTGCGCCAGGTTGACGTTGTGGTTGTAGTTGGCCTGATTGATCCCGCTCGACCCGACGTAACCCACTTCCAGCAGCCACCTCGACGCGAATTGATACTGCACGCCCAGATTGAACTGGCGCGACAGCGGCGCGTGAACGCGTTCATAGTACGGCGTATTCAGCGCCGAGTTCGCACCGGTGGTGGGATCGTACCAGCGGGGAACAAAACCCAGCGGCGTGGACGGGAAGGGGTTCGCCAGACTATGCGGCAGCGCAGCCCCGCCACTGAAGTCCAGGGTGAGAGCGTAAGGAACTCCTTGTTCCACGGCGTGGACGAATTTGCTGCTGCCCACACGGTCGTAGAAAATGCCGAATCCGCCCCGCACCACCAGCTTGCCGCCGGCCTTGGGCTGATAAGCGAATCCCAAACGCGGGCCGAAGTCGTTCAGCGGGACCCCGTTCTGGCTGGGGAACTGACTCGACAGAGTTGTAACGCCCGCGGGCGGGGCGGGGTAGTGATTGGTGAAGTTGCTGGGCACGACGTAGCCGATCAGACCCGCGCCGCTGGGCTGCGACGAGGTCGGCGGAGTGACGCCCGCCATCAGGCTCGGCCAGACGTTGGTCAGGTTGCCGTAGTGGTCTCCGAACACTCCGTCGTACTCCCACCGAATTCCCGCGTTCACCGTCAAGTGCTGGTTCACCTTCCAGTCGTCCTGGACATAGAAGCTCTGGTTGTGCTCACGGTAGCCGTGAATGATCCCGTTGGGCCCGCTGCGCACGCAGAACAGGCAACTGATCCATGAGCCGAAGACCGGGTCGTTCATCGTTCCGGGACCGAAGCCGCCCGGCAGTCCGACCAGAAAATCGTTGAACCCGGGAGAGATCAGAAAGCCACGCAGCAGCGAAGCGAAGGAGAGATTCCACTGCAGGAATTCGAGTTCGTAACCCGCCCGGATGGTATGCTTGCCGTGCGACCAGGAGATCTGGTCGGAGTACTGCATCTGGTTGGCCGGTCCGCTGAACGGCGCCAGGGTTCCGCCGATGGTCATGGCTCCGACGATGATCATTACCGGTGGAAGAGTCTCCTGGGGGACGATTCCCGTGATTCCCACCTGCTGATTCGTATACGGGGTCGAATCATGCCCGTTAGCGATATTGCGCTCCAGCGAGGCCTGGGCTTGGTTGATCAGCGTGGGCGTGATCAGGGTAGTGAGCTTCGCCCGCGAAATCGTGTTGGCGTAGTACGAGCTGCTGGGCGTGCCCGGCACGTTGGCAATGCCGAAGGGGACGGTCTGCGGATCTTCGGTGAAGAAATACCGCATGGCCAGGGTGTTCTTGCTGTTGATCAGATAGTCGACATTGGCCAGATACTGATCGCCGGTGTAAATGGCCGGAAAGCTGTACTGGGCTTGCTGGAAGCCTCCGGTGGTCGAGCCCGGAACGTAATACGCGCCGTTGGGAAGCTTCACGTTCAAAATGTTGAGCGCCACCGGGTTGATATTCGATCCGTCGCAGGCCACCTGCGTGGCGGTAGGAATGATTCCGAGGCCAGTCAAGTAGGCCGGGTTGCCGGGATGATTGGCAGGGCACATGGCTGCGCCCAGCGCGGCCCGGAAACCGGGCGCGGAGCGGTCGCCTGCCGGAATGGGGGGCAGCACCGGACTTGCGCTTCCGGTGTATCCGTTGCGCTGCCGGGTTCCCTGGTAGCTGCCGAAGAAGAACAGCTTGTTTTTCTTGATGGCCCCGCCGATGGTGCCCCCAAATTGGTTCTGCTTTAAGACCTGCTTGGTGGTTTGGCTGGCGGGGTTGTCGCGGTTGTAGAAGAAGCTGTTAGCGTTCAAGTCGCTGTTGCGAAGAAACTCGAACAGCGATCCATGCAAGGCGTTGGTGCCCGAGCGGGTGACGATGTTCACGTTGGCGCCGGGGTTGCGGCCGTAGCTGGCGTCGTAGGTCGAGGTCTGGATCTTGAATTCCTGAATGGCGTCCGGATTGGGGATCGCGACCCCTACATAGATGCCGGAATCGGCGTTGTTTCCGGCCCCGAATCCGTTCACGATGGTGGCCCCGTCCATTTGAATGTTGTTCTGGTCCAAACCGCCGCCGTTCACCGCTACATCCGCGGTCCCCTTACCCAGCACGGTGGCGTTGCCGACCGCGCCGGTGGCACCGGCTTCCAGGCCCATGATCGAGGTGAAGTTCCGGGTAGCGAGCGGCTGATTGGTGAGCGTGTTGCTGTCGATGACCCGGCCCAGTGTCGAATCGGCCGTTTGCAACACTTCTGCGTTGGCCTCGACGACCACTTGTTCCGTCTGCGTGCCGACTTCCAGGCTGCGGTCGAGCACCGGTGTCTCGGCGACGTTGAGGGTGACGGAGGAGACCTCTTCCGTCTTAAAGCCCGCGGCGGCGAAGCGCACCCGGTAGGTTCCGGGCGGAAGCAAGGTGAACCGGTAGGTCCCGTCGCCGCCGGTGGTGATCGTGCGCTCCTGCCCCGTGGCGGTGTTGGTGGCGGTAACCGTCACGTTCGGCAAGCGAGCGCCGCTCGGGTCGGTCAAGGTTCCGGTCAGCGCCGCAGTCCCGGAGGACTGCGCCCCCAGCGGCGCAGCCGTCAATGTCAGCAACAGAACCGCGCAAACAGCCAAAACGATGTTCTTGGGTATCATGTGAATCGGCTTTCCTCGATATCCGGTTTCGCGGAGGCGCAGAGCCCCTTCCGATGTTGCTTCCCCTGGCAACACTGCCCCTAGCCTCCCCAACGATTATGTGATACACTCCGTCCAATCGAAGTCAAAACAGCGTCAAAATTGGGGAGTTGGGCTGTGGATCGAATCGTTTTCGGGTCTTTTTGTATGGACGCCGAGTCGGGCCGACTGCTCCGGGATGGCGTCGATCTGGAACTCCGCCCGCAGGCCTTCCGGGCGCTGCGGGTGCTGCTGCACCACCGCGGCCAGTTCCTGGATTCCGACCGCCTGATGCACGAAGCCTGGGGCAACACGGTGGTTTCGCGGCACACCGTCGCCGTCACGGTGGGCGAGGCCAAGAAGGCGCTGCAGGAATACGGGGTCTGGATCAGCTACCGCCCCAAGCTGGGCTACTGTCTGGATGTGCCCGGTTCCGCCGACCTGCTCCGAACCGGCTGGCACTTGTTGAACCGCCGCACGCGGGAAGGCGCCCACAGCGCCCTGGAATCCTTCCACCGCGCCGCGGACCAGGATGCCTCCGACTTCCGCCCGTTTGAAGGCATCTCGGCCTGCTACCTGTTGCTGGGGTCCTACGGGATGAATGCACCGCTGGAGATGTACCGCGGCTTCCTGGACGCTCACCGCCGGGCGGTGGCCCTGCACGGCCTGACCCCCGAACTGCGCGCCGACCGCGCTTTCGGACTGCACTTGTTTGAACGCCGCTTCGACGAAGCGGAGCGGGAATTGCTCGCGTCACTCCGCGAAAACCCGGGGCTGGCCTCCAGCCATGTGCGATTGGCCATGCTATACGTGAGCCTGCGCCGCTTTGACGATGCGCAACGAGCGCTGGAACAGGGTTATCGCGCCGATGCCTTGTGGCCGGTGCTGCCCGCCACCGATTTGAGCGTCCGCTTTTACCGCGGGGATTACGTATCCGCGGTGGAGTGCGGCAAACGGGCTTTGGAGCTGCATCCCTATCTGCAACTGGGCCGCGCGTTCTATGGGCAGGCTCTGGAGTTCGCCGGCCACCTGGCGGAAGCGCTGGAACAATATCGCGCCGCACGGACGCTCTCGCCGGATCTGCCCTGGGTCCGCGCCCTGGAGTCCACGTGTCTGGCGCGCGCCGGACGCACTGAGGACGCTTTGCGGATCCTGTGCGAATTGGAGCGATTCCGCGAAGAGGGCTACGTCGACGCGTACTACGTCGCCGCGCTGCTGGCGGCTCTCGGCAGACCGAAGCAGGCCATTGTGGAGTTGGAACGGGCCTTCGACGAGAACTCGCCCACGCTGACCATTTTGGATGTGGACCCCAAGATGGATTCGCTGCGGACAGACCCGCACTTTGCGCGGCTCCGGCAGCGGGTCATGTGCGGCCCGGCGCTCGCGGCCCTGGCCGCGGCGGTGTAAGTCGAGGCTCACCTGGATTGCCTTAATCACCGCGGAGGCGGATCATTGGCGGAGGAGGTTTTCCGATGCCGATGACGCGGGCTCTGCTGGTTGCGCGGGGCTGGGTTCAGGCCGTTCTGCTGGTGGTCTTGTTCGGGTTTCTGGTGCTGGGCATCCTGGCCTGGCAGACTTACGCCGGCGAGCCGCCGATTCCGGGCCGTACGGTGGCTCCGGACGGACGCCTGTTGTTTTCGCACGACGACGTCTTGGCGGGGCAGGGCGTCTTCCTGCGCAACGGGCTGATGGAGTACGGCTCCATCTTCGGCCACGGCGCTTATCTGGGGCCGGATTACACCGCCGATTACCTGCATCGCGCGGCGCTGAGCGCGGTCGACAGCTACGGTGCTTCGGGGTCGAGCAACGCCGGGCTGGCCACGATCACGGACTTCAAAACCAACCGCTACGATGCGGGCGCGGATGCGCTGGCCTATTCGGCGGCGCAAGCGGGCGCTTTCGATGAACTGCGCCAGTACTACGCAGGGGTTTTCGGCGATCTAAGCACGAAATCGGGGCTGCGTCCGGGGGCCATCACCGATCCGGAAGACATTCGGACGCTGACGGCGTTTTTCAGTTGGACGGCCTGGGCGGCAGCGGCCACGCGGCCCGGGAAAGTCTACTCGTATACGAATAACTGGCCTCCGGAACCGCTGGTGGATAACCACGTCACGGCGGATGCGCTGGTCTGGAGCGTCCTCTCGCTGATTGCGCTGCTGGGGGGCATCGGGCTGCTGCTGGCCGCCTTTGGGCGGTGGAACTTTCTGGGCTGGCATGGGCGCGACCGGCGGTCGATCTCCTTCCGGCCTCCCGACCGGGTGCGGCTCACTCCGGCGCAGCGGTCGTGCGCGTGGTTCTTCTTCGTCATGGCGGCGCTGTTCCTGCTGCAGGCTTTGCTGGGCGGAGCATCGCAACACTATCGCGCCGACTTGCAGAGTTTCTTCGGCGTGGATCTGGCTCGCGTCCTGCCGTTTAACGTCGCCCGCACGTGGCATGTGCAACTCGCCATTTTCTGGGTGGCGACTTCGTATCTGGCCGCCGGAATCTTTTTGGTGCCCATGATCACCGGGCACGAACCGCGCCGGCAACATTGGCTCGCTTATGGATTGCTGGGCGCTTTGGCGATCGTCGTGTTCGGCAGCCTGGGCGGCGAACTGGCGGGCGTCCGGGGTTGGTTCCCGAAGGCTTGGGCCTGGTTCGGCGACCAGGGTTTCGAATATCTCGATCTGGGACGCTTCTGGCAGATTCTACTGACAGTGGGACTGGTCGCGTGGGTGGCGATCTTGTTTCGCGGGTTGCGCGGCCGCTTGATCGTCGAGCACACCGGCAACATGCCCTGGCTGTTCTTCTTCTCGGCTCTATCCATCCCTGCTTTCTATGCGGTCGGTTTGCTGGCGCAACCGGATTCGCACTTCACCACCACCGACTTCTGGCGATTCTGGGTGGTGCATCTCTGGGTGGAAGATTTCCTGGAGCTGTTCACCACCATCATGGTCGCCTACATCTTCGTCCTGCTGGGCGTGGTGGAGGAACGCGTGGCGCTCACCATGGTGTATCTGGATATCCTGCTGTATTCGGCGGGCGGCGTGATCGGCAGCATGCACCATGTGTATTTTTCAGGCGAGCCCTCCATGCACATGGCGCTGGGGGCGTTCTTCTCGGCGGCGGAAGTGATCCCGCTTACGTTCCTGACGCTGGAAGCCTGGAGCTTCCTGCAGCTCGGCGCACAGCAGGAGGGCGCGCAGCAGAAGGGCAAGTCCGCGGCGGCCTTCCCGCACTTTTGGGCGGTCCTGTTTCTCGCTTCGGTAGGCTTTTGGAACTTCCTGGGCGCGGGGATCTTCGGATTCCTGATCAATCTGCCGGTGGTCTCCTACTACGAGATCGGGACCGCGCTTACGGCCAATCACGGACACGCGGCGATGATGGGCGTCTACGGAATGCTGGCGGTGGGGCTCGCGCTGTTCTGTCTGCGGTACATCATTCCGGAAGCGGCGTGGCCGGAGCGGGCCGCGAAGATCAGTTTCTGGAGCCTGAATCTGGGGCTCGCGTGGATGGTGTTTGCGACGCTGTTCCCGCTGGGCTTGCTGCAGCTGTATCACTCGGTGAGCGTGGGCTATTATGATGCGCGCTCGTTGAAGTTCATCGGCGACCCTACAAACTCCTTGCTGGAATGGCTGAGGCTGCCGGGCGATGCGGTCTTTATCGTAGGCGGGGCGGTTCCGATCCTGTATGTGTGCTGGCTGGGTGTGCGGAGTATCACCGGTAAACAGGTCGCGGAAACGGCCGAGGAAACCTTGTTTACCGAGGTCGGCGCTGCACCGGGTGGGAAGTCATGAGCGGCGGGTTTGACACTGAGGTCCTGCTCGCGGTGGCTTATGCCGTGTTCCTGGCCGCCGTGACCGCGGGTTTGGAGCTGGCTGCGCGGCACTCGCATCACCGTTCCGAACGCATGCGCGTCGCCGGTTTCCGCTACGATCCGAAACTGGATTTGTGGACTTGTCCGAACGATCAGAAGCTGCTGCGCGCCGAGATGGACTTCGGGCGGCGGGTGGTGGTGTACCGGGCGCAGGCGCACGCATGCAATGTGTGCGCCATGAAGTCGCGCTGCACGGACTCAGACGAGGGACGAACGATCGAGCACGCCGGGGACTCCTGGTTGCGATCGGAGTTGCGCCATTTTCATCGCGGTATGTCGCTGGCGCTGCTGCTGCTGGCGGTGGTGATTCTCGCCGCCGAGTTCGTCCGCCATCCGGGCCGGTCCGAACGTCTGGTGCTGGCGGGGATGGCTGCCGCCATGCTTGCGATTGGTATTCGGCTATTGGCAGCCTTTATCGACCAGCCACGCCGGCTCTCCTACAACTTGGAAACGCCGGATGAGCCCCGGATGTGAGCGGCCCGTCCAGCCGATCCGCACTTAACGATGGCGGCCATGAAGGTTCGACCGATGGTAACCGCTCTGGAGGTTACGCCGGTGCAGCCACCCATCCAGCTTGTGCCATATGCCAGCCAGCCAATTCCACATGGTTGACACCTCAGACGGAACCTATCACAAATGCTCGGCGGCGTCATCCCGGTTGGGGGCCCGACGGGCCGAGCACACGAGCGCGATTTTCGGCAGGGGGTTACTTGGAATCAGCGGCCGGCGAATTAGCGGCCGGCCATTTGGCGAACGCGAGGCAGTAGAGCATCACGGCGTTGAGAAGTGGCACCGCCATTATCGGCCCCATTAGAAGAGAGAACCAGGGATTGAAGCCGATCCCCTTAAGGATTCGCCAGAATGGAATTGCCAAGAAAACCAGATACAGAACCAAGGCGAACAGGCCTGTGAGTGAGATGAACCTCATACTTCGCCTTCTGTCAGAAGCCGCCTCGAAAGTCGGCTGCAGCCATGATTGGCTGCCCCACCTACTTACCGAGCCAGCTTATGCGCCAGACCGAATTCGACCCGTCGTCGGTCACATACAGCGAGCCGTCCTTGCCCGTGACCACGCCCACTGGGCGGCCCCAGGCTTTCCCGTCGGCGGTTACGAAGCCGGTCATGAAGTCCTCGTATACTCCGCTGGCGTGGCCTTTCTCTAGCGGTACGCGGACTACTTCGTATCCGGAGCGATTCGCGCGGTTCCATGATCCGTGCTCGGCCGCGAACAAGTCTCCGCGATATTCCTCCGGGAACTGCTTCCCGTCGTAAAACGTCAGGCCCAGCGACGCGTTGTGCGGCTGCAGCAGGATGTCCGGCACGATGGCTTTGTCCTTCATCTCTGGATGCTGGCCCGCCAGGCGCGGATCTTCGTTCTGGCCCAGATAAAACCACGGCCACCCGTAGAAGCCGCCTTCCTTCACGTGCGTGATGTAGTCGGGCACCAGGTTGTCGCCCAGCTCATCGCGCTCATTCACCGAGCACCACACTTCGCCCGTCTCCGGGTTCACGCCCAACCCTGCGGGATTGCGAATCCCGGAAGCGTAAATGCCCACGTACTTGCCCTCGGGGGTGAACTCCAGAATGTTGGCGCGCTTCTCGTTGTTGCCGGTCTGGCCGATGTTGTCGGTCGAGCCCACCGCCACGAACATGCGCTTGCCGTCTTTTGAAAACACCACGTCGCGCGTCCAGTGGTTGCCGCCGGGTTGCAGATCGTTGACCAGAGTCTCCGGCGCGCTGGAGGCTTTCAGATCGCCGTTCTTATAAGCGAAGCGCATCACCGATCCGGTGTTGCCCACATACACCCATTGCGGATTCGCTCCCGCGGGATAGAAGTTGATCCCATAGGGCCGCGTCAGGCCTTTGGCGAACTCGGAAACTTGCTCCGGCTTGCCGTCCTTGCCGGGGCGGATTACCTTGATCACGCCGCCGTTGCTTTCGGCGATGAAAAAGTCGCCGTTGGGAGCCATGCGGATCTGCCGCGGAGCCTTCACGTCGCTGGTGTACAGCTCGACTTTGAAGCCAGGCAGCACCTTGGGCATCGCGCCCGCGGGGCGGGGAATCGGCGCCCCAAAATTGGCCGAGGACTTGGTGGCGTAAGGTTTGGGCAGGTCGGCGACGGTGATCTTGCGGAAGGTGCCTGGCTTCAGATCCGCCGAATCCACGAACACGTTGGGGCCTTGCACCAGCGCCTTGGCGTCAATTTTAGTGGCCGCTTCGAGCAGCCACCCGGTGGCCAGACCGATGCCCGCGGCGGCTAGGGTATAACTGAATTTTTTCATGATGAACCTCCAGGGAGGAAGCGATTCTGTAGGGATTGTATCACGCGCCGGGCGCGGGGCCGATTAGTGGCGCTCTTCGATGTGTTTCAGGCGGGCGTCCAGGATTTCTTCGACGCGATGGAGTTCGGCGCGCCAGAGGTCCTTCAGATCGTCGAGACGCTTGTCGATGGCGTTGAAGCGGGCGTCGATGGACTGGAACTTCGTGTCAACGCCCTCGAATTTCGCCGTAAACTTTGCGTCGATCGCCTCGAACTTTGCATTCACCCACGCCATCAGGATGCCGATGAGGGTGGCGTTGAAAAGAAGCGGCACGCCGATCACCAGGTAAAGTTGTTCGTTGGTCACCAAAGTGAAGTAGGCTCCGCTTGCATTTATTCTGGCACAAGACAGAACCGGCGGCCGGAGCGATGCACTCCGGCCGCCGGTGGTTTTTGCTTCGACTGCGTTTAGAACGTGAACCGTGCGATCAGAGTACCCGTGCGCGGATTCTGAAACAGCTGGCCCGTGGTTGCGCCCGTGCCGGGGTTCGAGGTGACCGAGGGGGCGGTTTGAACACCGGCGACGGTCTCGTTGATGACGCCGAAGCCGCCGCTGTTCTGGCCGAACCCATTGTGGGTGACCGGGGCCGCCGGGGCCGTCGTGCTGGGGGCGCCGAGTTCCAAGCGATTGAAGATATTCACGAACTCGGCACGGATCTGCAGATTGTATCTACCTTCCTTGCCCACCCGGAAATTGCGGCCGATGTTAAAGTTCTCTTGCGGATACCGGGACGTGCGGAAGTCGCCGTATAAGGTTCCGGTGGCCGGGCCGAAGGCTCCGTTGGCGGGATTCTGCCAGGCCGCCGGATTGAGCACCACGTCGTTGTAGGGATTGATGCAGCGGCAGTTCAGGCTCTTGGTGAAGAGCGGCTGGCCGGAAACGCGGAACTGCTCGCTGCCGCCGATGTAGTTGGTTGACGTGGAGGCGGGAGGCGCCAGGGGGAATCCGCTTCCGTACTGCAGGAATGCGCCGAAGGACCAGTCCTTGATCACCGTAGACACGATCCGGTTGCTGAACCATTTCTGCGTCGTGTACAGGATGTTGGCGTTGAACAGGAACGGCTGGTCAAAGGGCTGTAGCGACTTGTTGGATTCCACGAACAGATTCGGGCGGATCTCCCACAAAGACTTCGACCAGGTGAACGTGCCGTTCACCTGCAAACCGTGCGACATCCGCTTGGTTCCCTTCATTTGCAACGCTTCGTACCAGGTTCCGCCGGTGGCTGAGTTGACGTCGTTGATGGTGCTGAACTGGGGGTACGGACGGATGGCGTTGATCAGCGTGTTAGCGGTGGAGTAGCCGGAATACGGCGTGATGTTCCCGAGTCTGGAGACCACCGCCGAGTTGCTCAGCGACTGGCCGAGCAGCAGATTGTCCGCCGGGTTGGTGTAAGGCGACAGGCCGTAGGCCGCGGCGGCCGACGGCGAGATCTGATTTAAATACCCGTACGGGCCGCCAGTTACTCCGAGGGGCGCGCCGCTGGGCCACCACGCCCCGCGGTTGCCGATGTAAGTGGCTTCGATCACAGTGCTGGGCGTGATCTCGCGCTGCACGCCGAGGCTCCACTGGTTCTGGCGTCCCGGACGGGCAGCATTCCGATCGAGAGAGCCGAAGCCCGTAAAGCCGGTGATCTGGCCGGGAAGGGGACTCTGGCCGGGGTTGAAGTTCGGCCACGACGGTTGCGGAATGGTTCCGGGAGTCTGAATGTTGGCGAACGCATTGACGCCGGCCGGAGAGCTGGCGAGATCCGCCGTGTTCTGCAGGCTGATGTCCGCTGGGAATCCGTAAACCACGCCCCATCCGCCGCGGATCACCGTCTTGGGAGTGACTTGATACGCGACGCCCACCCGGGGACCCAGGGCATACGGATAATTCTTGACAAAGGTGCAGTTGCAGGTGGCTTGAAAAATCGGCGCGCCCAAACGTCCGCCGGCTGCCGGATCGGCGATGGTGGTGCCCAGATTGGCGGAGCGGCCGAACTCTTCCTGGGCGGCCGTCGCGTAATCCCAACGCAGGCCGTAATCGAGAGTCAGTTTGCGGGTCACTTTCCAGGAATCCTGAAGGAAGAACGCCCACTGCTCCTTGAACATGCGTCCGTCGACCGGAGCGTACTGCGTGGCGGTGGTGATATCGCCCAGCAGGAAGTTCGCGTAAGGGAAGCCCGCGACGTACGCGCCGGTAACCAGCGACGCGGGAACGCCGCTGGCGCCTTGATCGGCCGGGACAGAGGTACCGTAAGTTAAACCAACCCCGGTCGGCGGCGCGGTGATTTGGGCTTGCATCCAGATCTCCATGCCGGCTTTATAAGTATGGTTGCCGTGAACCCAGGTCAGGTTTCCGTTGGCGGAGGGCCGCTCCGTGCGGGTGTGGGTGTGCGCCAGCGCGTCGCCGAGCTGCGTCATGCCGCCGAGCTGAGTGGCGCCGTTGGCCGCCGTCGCCACCAGCGAGCCAGCCGCGGGGTTAACGATGATGGTGGGGAAGTTGAAGGCCCCCTCGCAGCCGTTCAGAGCGATCGCCGAGCAGTTGAACGTACCGCCTTGGGTTGTAAAGGGGCTATCGTCGAAGAAGCTGATTTGCGAATAGCCGATGCCGGCGTGCGCCAGCAAGGTGGGTGTCAGGGTGTAGTCGAAGTTGAGGCGCGACACCTGGGAGCCGATGAAGGTTCCACGAGCGGTCGACAGCAAAGTGGGCTGCAGTCCGTTATCGCTGCCGTTGGGCACCGAGAACTGGCTGTCCGTGAGCGTGTGTCCGAAGTAGAACGACAACTTAGCCTTGTCTCCCAGCACTTGGTCGAATTTCACCGAAGGGATGGTCGTAACGCGGTTACCCGCATTGAAGCCGGTGTAATTGTTGTACAGTGCGCCGGTAGTCGTCGGCAGGAGTTTCTGGATGGCGACCGCCGTGGGGTCCAGCCGCGATAACGGAATGGTGTTGTTCGGGAACGGGGTGGCGACGCCGGCGCCGTTGACCGTGGTGCGCGTCAGCGGATCGAAGATCTCATTGGCGAAGACCGCGTGGCCGGCCCCATCGGTGGCGATGGGCGCGGTAGGAACACCCAAGCCCGGGTTGAATCCGGCGCCGCCGTTGGGCGAGATCGCGCTGAAATTACCGGCTTGGTAAGCTGCGGCGGGGAGGGTGTCGGTGAAGGTCAACCCCTGGGCCTCTTTGTAGTACTCGTAACTGTAGAAGAAGAAGGTCTTGTTCTTGCCGTTGTAGATTTTGGGAATCCACACCGGGCCGCCCAGGGTTCCGCCGAAGTCGTTGCGGCGGTTGCGGGGCAGGAACTTTCCGCCCGTGAATCCGGGGTCGTTATAGGAAAACGGATACGCGGCGTTCAGATCTTCGTTGACGAAGTATTCGTATCCGCTGCCGTGGAACGCGTTGGTGCCCGACTTCATCACGATGTTGAACACGCCGCCGCTGGTGGTGCCGAATTCGGGAGCGTAGTTGCTGGTCTGGATCGCCATTTCCTGGATCGCGTCCGCGCTGGGCTGATTTTCCTGGACCGCGTAGCTTACCGTGTGATTGGTATTGTCCATCCCCTCGATGCGGTAGGAAGACGCCTGGTTCGGAGAGCCGTTGATGATCGAGACGAAGTTCGGCGTATAGACCACACCCGGGAGGAACACCAGGGAGTTAAACGGATTGCGGACGCCCGAGCTCCCCGCATTGGTGCCGCCGATGCCGAGCACTGGCAGTTCGTCCAACTGCGAAAGAGTGATGTTGTGCGCCACGTCGCCGCTTTCGGTTTTGAGCAGCGAAGCCTCGGCGCTCACGGTCACCGATTCGCTGGCGGCGCCAACTTCGAGCGGCACTGGAATGCCCAGCACTTGGGCTGCGGCCAGACCCACGTTGGCGCGAGTGAATCTCTTAAAGCCCGCCACCGTCACCGAAACCGAGTAGGTGCCCGGCGGCAGATCGATCACGGTGTAAAGTCCGGTCGCGGTCGTGACAGCCGGATAAACCACGCCGGTTTGTGTGTTGGTAACCTCAACCGAGGCGCCGGATACCACCGCGCCGGCTGGATCGGTTACCGTCCCAGTAATTGTGCCGGTACCGGCTTGGCCAAGTAACGTCGAAGCCAAAGCCAACAGGCATGTTGCGACGAACAGAGTACGCATAGGACCCCCTTGAAACTGAAGCAGAATTCAAATTCGAATCCGAAATAACTAACGAATGAAAAGAGAAACCCCAAACCTGTAAGGAGTGTAACCTATGCCGGGCGGGGTGGTCAATAGAGGGAATAGGGGAGGTACCGCAGAGTTTACAATTCAGGGACAACTTTGGTCGGGTACTGATGTCCACAATTTTACATAATAACTGTTATCGGCAGTATACTTCAGGCACAAAAATAGCCCGATGAGGCTCCGAGCGCCCCACCGGGCTGAGGGAAGATCGAACTCAATGAAGAAAAACTTGGTTAGCGCCCGCGGTGACCGCCTCCACCGCCACCCCCGCGGTTGCCGCCTCCGCCGCCACGGTTGCCGCCGCCGCCCGACGAATGCGCTCCGCCGAACCCGCTATGGACATCCGGCCGAGCTGCTCCGCCGGACGCCCCCCGATTACTGACGATCGGGGGGCTGATCCGCACGGGCTGCTGCGGGGTAAACCCTCTGGTCGGTTGTGAGGCCGAGGACGCGTTATTCGGAGCGCCGCCGCGATAACTTGGGACGCCGCCCGCCGCGGGAGCGCCACCGCCGGAGTTGCCCGACGCATTCCCCGGAACGTTCCTTGGAGCCACACTCCCGCCGGTCGCGCCAGAACCATTCCCGCCCGAGCCGGGATTGAAACCACGCCACGCGTTGTTGCCGCCGCCTGCGACTCCCGCACTGCCGCGGTTCGCCACCGCGCCCTGTCCAACTGAACCCTGTCCAGCCGGGCTCTGCCCACCGGTGACGGCTCCACGCGGACTCATTCGGGTCCAACCACCGTTAGACCCTCCGGGGGCGCCCGTAGAACCGGCAACCGTCCGCCCGCCTGCGCCATTCGCTCCGGCTGTCGAAGGCCCGAAGCTGCTGCGTCCGGCAAAGCGCTGAGCGGAATTCGCCGCCGGCATTCCGGCTGTATTCACGGGCCGCTCCGACATGCGCATGCTCTCGCGCGCCGGCGTCAGCGGCATCCGCCCTTGGATCGATCCCGCGCCGCGCAGATCGCCGGCCGAAGCCCGCACGAAATTGCTGGAGTTCACCGCCCCGCGGCCGAACTCACCCGCCCGCATGCTGGTCACGCCGTTCACGCCGTTGACGAAGCGCGCATTGCGGTAGTTGTTCACGATGTTCACGTTGTTGACGATGCCCGCACCCCCGAACCCGCGGCCATACCACGGCCGGAAGGTCTCAAACGGAGCCAGCGGCACCCAGCCCACGTGGCCGAATCCGAAGCCCACACCGAAACCCACGCCGCCGCCCCAGCCGAAGAATCCGACCAGCGCCGGACGCCAGTAATAGCGCGGCCCAAAGGCTCCCGGCCACCAGGCCCAACCGAATGAACCCTGATACCAGCGGCCCCAGTGATACGGAGCCCAGCCCCACGGATCGCCGCTCAACCAGGTCCAGCCGTAGTAGTCTTCCCACACCCAGCGGCCCACGCGGTACGGGGCCCAATCCGGCGCCACGTTCGGAACCCACACTTGGCCGTAAGCCGGATCGTAGACCCAGTGGCCGTTCTGGTCCAACTCCTCAGTCCCATAGATGTCCGGGCTGACGTTGCGCGAGCTAGGAGCATTGGTATAGCGCGCGAGTTCGCCGTCGCGCTGCGAATTCCACTGGTCCCAATCGTCCAGCGGCGCCGCGGCGTTCACCTGAAACTCGGGGTCGGACGGGTCGCCGCGAGCCATCATGGTCTGCCCGGAGCGCAGCCGTTCGGTGCCCTTCGGAGAGAACACTTCCACTTCCCCGCTCCGCACGGTGATTTCGGAAGTGCCGTCCGGATTCACCGCGACGCGGTAAGTTCCCTGCCCCAGAGGCCGCACCGAGACGCTGGGCGTGCTGATTTCGATTTGGCCATCGTTGGGCCGCAGCACGCGAAAACTCGTGATTCCTTGTGCAATCTGCACCAGATACCGTTTATATTGGAGGTCGCCCAGGCGCACTTCGCTCGAAGCGGCCAGGCGGATCATATTGGAAGCGTCAAACTGGACTTCGGCCCGCGAATTCGCTCCCGTAGCCACCCGGTCGGTAGCCACCAGAGGAGCGTTCAACGCCGCCGCCGACAATTCGCCCGCATCGCCGTGCCGCACCGAGACTTCGCCCTGCATCACACTGATGCGAGCTACTCCGTGCTCGGCTTCCTCGGCGCCACCGTCTTGCGGAGCCCCCGCTTGCGGTGGAGGGACAGCCTGCGCCCAGCCGACCAACCCCGCCACCATTGCGATCAGCGCGAATCGTGTGCGTTTCATGGCCGTCTCCTTCCGCCACTCCAGAAGGCAATTGCGGGGCCAAACGATAACCATGTGATACGAAGCTAGTTACAGCGGAAGCCGACCCGCTGTAAGGTGGCTCAAAACCACCACAGTGATTCGTATCGACCAGCCTGAGCCGGCTCGCGGCCGAGCGCGTGGGCGAAAAAAAGCATACTTTCTTCATGACTTTTTAACTCTCGCGACTTCCTTGTTTATGCCTTTTTAAAGGCCCGAAATTTACCATCGAAAGCGTAGGAGGTTTGTATGAAGTTACGATTTATCAGGGTTGCCACGTGGCCGGCCTTGGTACTGGCGAGTTCGTTGGTCAGTTTCGCCGGGAGCCAGCCCAGGATACACAAGAATGGGATTCCGGACCAGACCGACGTCGCGCCGGCCGTGTTGCAGGAAAAAGGCGGCGGGGGCGTGTCGCGGAGCGAGGTTCGCGCCAACGCATTCCGGTCACAAACTGCCGAAGACAGTGCGGCGCTAAGGGATCAATCCGGCGTCGTGCGTTCCAATGCGGGCGATATCGCGTTTCGTAAGTGACGGCGCGGAGACGACGCGGATAAGCACGCCGGCAACGACTCGGGGCTACTGGTTCTTGTGATCCAGCCCCAGTAAGGCTGCCGCGATTCCGTCGACGGCGCGCTCCTCGCTGCTGCGGCTAGCTTGGCCGCGCGGTAGCGACGAGAGGTCCAGGTGTACCAACTCGTGGACCAGCGTCAACTCCAGATCGTCCAGGATCGCGCGGAACGGCAGCCGGTAAGCGGAAGGATCCAGCGCCCAGATCACGGCGGTCTTCTTGGTCTTGTCCCACTTGATACCGCCCAGCGTTTTGAGCGGCAGATCGCGGGTCATCACCACCGAGATTTGCCAATCCTCCAGCTTGAGGCGCTGGCGCCAGACCGCCAGCCGGTCATCCAGGAACCGCTGCGCAGCTGGATTGCGATCGGCGGCGGGAGGTTCCGGCGCAGGAGTCGCAGGTGCGGCAGTCTGCGCAAACGATGAAGCCACAGTGCACAGAGCGAGAGCCCACAGGACGGGCAGAGCACCAATTCTGACGTTCCTGCTTTCGGCCATGCACTCTCCAAATCCCGCTCGGTCCCGAACGGGAAGGCATGATTGAGTGTACGGGCCAGAGTCTGCGTTGAGCAATCGAAAGGCGTGATGCCCTTCATAAAAAATTCATGTGGATCACCCTGGGCCAAGCGCAACGGCTTTCCCAACCGTGGAGAGAGGGAGGGCCCACTCGCGGGGCTGATAACCTGTATACTCATTCAAGCGGTCTTGTCTCGCGGGTGTCTCGCAGGCTTCACGTTAGGTAACAACAGCTTTTGAAGATCGGTTCGTTGCGCGAAGACGGCGCGAGGCTGTGATCGCTAGAAGAGGGTGTATGCGCGCAGTTACGATCACAGTATGTCTGGTCCTGTTGTCCGTGGCGGCGTTCGGCCAGGCGGGAACCGGCACTATCACGGGAACGGTCACGGACCCGGCCGGAGCCTCCATCGCCAACGCACCGGTGGAAGTCCGAAACACCGACACCAACGTCCCCTACCCGACGGTAACCACGGACACTGGCTCGTATACCGTGCTCCGCTTGCCCCCTGGTCCATACAGCGTCTCGGTCACGGCCCCGGGATTCAAGAAGCTGACGCGGAGCGGGCTGGCGGTGGACGCCGGACAGACGCTGCCACTGGATTTGAAGCTGGAAGTCGGCGCGGCCAGCGAATCGGTGACGGTGACGGCGGAAGGCACGCTGCTCAAGACCGAAAGCGGCGACGTGGCGCACAACATCACGCTGCAGCAGCTCGACGACCTGCCCATCCTGGGCATCGGCGGCGCCAACGCGGGAAGCAATGGCATCCGCAATCCGTATAACTCCGCCGTGTTCCTTCCGGGCGTGAGCTACTTCGCGAACTTCGCCATGATCGTGAATGGAGCGCCCACCAACACCGCGGCGTACCGCATCGAAGGCATGGACGACACCAACCACACGGTGGCCTTCGCCATCATGATGAACATGCCCAACGCGGACGCGATTCAGGAAATGGCGATTCAGACCAGCAATTACGCTCCGGAATTCGGACAGGCGGGCGGCGGTCTGTTCAACATCACCATGAAGTCCGGCACCAACCAATTTCATGGCACCGGCTTCGAGTACTTCGTGAACGAGTTTCTGAACGCCGGCGATCCCTTCTCCTCCAATGGGCACGGCGGCAAGTTCCGGCCGACCAACCGCCGCAACGACTACGGCGGAACCTTCGGCGGCCCGGTGTGGATTCCCAAAGTCTACGACGGGAGAAACAAGACCTTCTTTTTCTATTCTTACGAGTATTACAAGGAAGACCAAGCCCTCACCTTCACAGACACGCTGCCCAATGCGCAGTATCAGGCCGGCAACTTCTCGGCGATTTCGCCCAACGGCGGGGCTGGGTTCAACGCGGGGTTGGGGATTCCGGCCACTCCCATTGCCACCGACGCCGCGGGCCACGCGGTCTTCGCCAACGAGATTTTCGATCCTTTGTCCCGCACCACCGCGGCCAATGGCGCGGGAATCGCGAGTCCGTTCCCGAACAACATGATTCCTTTGGCGCGGTTCAGCCCGGTGTCGGCGGCCATTCAAGGCGTGCTGCCGGCGCTGTCGAACGGCGCGCTGTATAACAACTACAACGGCTACAATCTGGGTCAACGCATCACCAAAATCCCCTCCCTCAAAATCGATCAGGTCATTGGAGCGAAGAGCAAGCTGGCCTTCTATTGGCAGCACACCGACACGCAAGCCCAGTTCACCACGCCTAACGGCAACGCGGACGGACTGCCCAATTTGATCACGGGCGCACGCGGCTCCATTCCCATCGGCGGCCCCACGTGGCGGGTCAACTACGACTACACGATCACGCCCACATTGCTCGCGCACGTCGGCGCGGGATACTCGATGATCTACTTTTACGATTTCGGTCCGTACGTCAAGGGCGGCCAAACCGTGAACTGCCAGAGCATGCTCCAGCTCACGGGTTGCGAGGGCAACTACAACTTCCCCACTATCATTGCCGGCAACGTGACCAGCCCGCAGAATCTGGGCGGCATGCAGCAGCTCGGCAATGCCCTGTTGCACACGGCCACGCACACGGAGCGGCCTTCCGCCAACGCGAACATGACCTGGATTCGAGGCAACCACACGTTCAAGGGTGGGGCGGAAGTGTGGACCCAAGCGCAGATTACGGCGCCACCCACGGGTGTCGGCCTGACCTTTGCGACGCTTTCGACGACTTCGAACGGATCGGTGACGGGTTCGGGAGCAACCGGAGTGCCGGCGTCGCTGGTGACGGGCGCTTATACCGCTGGATTCCCCTACGCAAACTTCCTTTTGGGCGACGCGACCGCGGCGACGCAATACGCACCCGTGGACGCTCGCATGTACAAGGTGCAGTGGGCCCTGTTCCTGCAGGACTCTTGGAAGGTCACGCGCAAGTTGACGGTGGATTACGGGGTGCGCTGGGATTATGCCACGGCCGCGCAGGAAGAACACGGCCGGTCCGCCAACCTGGGCTTGATCCCCAATCCGGCCGCGGGCGGGCGCATCGGCGCGCCGATCTTCGAGGCCACCTGCGGATGCACCTTCGTCTCCAATTATCCCTACGCGATCGCGCCCCGCCTGGGCGTCGCGTATCAGATCACCCCCAAGACCGTATTCCGCGGCGGATGGGGCTTCGCCTACGGATTCCCGGCGGACATCAGCATCCAAAACACGGCCGATTCGACCAACACGGCCACCGGCGTGAACGCGTACCTTCCGCTGAACGTTCCGGGCACGATCCCGCAACCGGTGTGGCCCAATTTCAACGTGGGACAAACTCCTCTGCCGGGCGCGATCACCAGCGGCTTCTTGGGCGCTCTTGATCGTAACGCCGGCCGGCCCCCGCGCCAGAACCAGTGGAGCGTGGGCCTGCAGCGCGAGATCACAAAGGACACGGTGATTGAGGCCGCCTACGTCGGCAACCGCGGCGCGTGGTGGCAGACCGGGACGGCCACCTTGCCGCTGTACGGTTACCTGAACCAAGTTTCGCCCGCGCAGTTTTCCGCGATGGGCTTGAACCCGTACACCAACGCCGCCGACAACCTGCTGCTGGGTAGCGCCTTGAGCAGCGCCGCGGTCACCAGCCGCTTGGGAACGATCACGCCGTACTCGGGCTACTCCAGCGGCAATACTTTGATCAACGCCCTGCGCCCGTACCCGCAGTTCAGCACCATCGCGATCCAGAATTCCCCCACTGGCAACACCTGGTACGACTCGCTGCAAATGAAGGGGACCAAGCGGACTTCGCATGGGCTACAAGTGAATGGCACGTTCACCTGGTCCAGAGCCCTGGTGACCGTCCGGCCCAACCTGTTCGTGGAATCCGTCAAGTCGATTCAGCCCACCGACCAGCCCTTCCTGTTCAACGCCAACATTCTGTACACGACGCAGAAGTGGTTCAGCAACCGGATCCTGTCGCAGGGAATCCGGGATTGGGCCTTCGGCGCATTCCTGCAATACGGCAGCGGTTTGCCGCTAACTCCGCCGGCGGCGACCAACACCAACTACATCGGCGGCAGCGAGCAGTTCCGGGTTCCGGGCGTGCCGCTGTACACCAAGAACCTGAATTGCGGCTGCATCAATCCTTACACCGACATCGTTCTGAATCCCGCGGCCTGGCAGAATCCGGCTAACGGAACGTTCGGCCCAGCCACGGGAACCACGTATGCGGACTTCCGTTCGGCGCGGCGTCCGCAGGAGAACTTCAACTTCGGCCGGACGTTCCGGTTCCACGAGAACCGGTTCGCCTTCTCGATCCGCGCCGAGTTCGTGAACATCTTCAACCGCACGCAGATCGGCAACCCCAGCACGTCGGCCCCGGCGGCGCCGGCCAGCAAGAACAATTTGGGCCAGTATAGCGGCGGCTTCGGCACCATCAATCTCACGGTCTCGGGCCCCAACGTGGCCCCGGGTTACACGATGAACGCGGTGGTGGGGCAGTTGTATCAGCTCCCGCGCACGGGCACGCTGATCGCGCGGTTCTCGTTCTAAGACGGGTGGACTTGCCTGGGGCGGCAGCGGAGACGATGCCGCTTTGGCAGCGCATGGCGCTGCCCCACTCGCTTTCAAAGACACTGCGAGTGAGGCGCTGTCATACCTTGTGCTTCAAAGAGCAATAAAGTCGGGAGCTCCCGTGCCGAGGTTTTACTTCCACCGGCAGGAAGACGCCTGTGTATCAACGTCCGCGTATCAACGACCGGTTCGTAACAACCGGCGGGAATCCATCTTACTTTTACGTTGCACGCCTCGTTACCTAGGATAAGTACCGCGCGCGGTGGATCAAGTTATTCAGATGGCCGAATGATTGACCTCTCTCGATTCCAAGTTTACGGGGGCGATCCAAGGAATTCGGGCGGGCGGAGGCGGTATGTTGCACAAACGTTGGGAAATGTTGTCGAACTTTGGGCTGTGAATGCTCCACGGCCTTCGGCCACAACGGGGTATGAAAAAGATTCGAGCGGTTTTTGTGGAAGGCTGCTTCTTGGCCATGAATGGACGTGAATCAGCATGAATGGATGGGACGAAGGACGAAACGCTTAAACTGTTGTACTCGCAGGGCCTTTCTGTTGGTGTTTTTCGAAGGATCGGGTCGTGCAGGCACCTTGCCTCACGGTCGCGGGCCGGTGCGGATTCTCTTGCGGGGCGGACGCTGGCGATTCGTCCACGCCGTGCGTAACGCGGCTGCGAGGATGTCTGGCTTTACTTTGGAGAGGCGCACCAGCGTGGACCCCTTGCGGCCCCATCCGCCGGGCACTGGGGTGAAGATCTCCGGGGCGTCCGCGATCATCCCGGCTTGCTGTTCCGGTGTGAGCAACAGCACGCCGCAACCGTCCTTCTCGTACCCCAGCGTGGCGAAGATTTTCCCTCCGACGCGAAAGTCGGGGACGTTGAAGTGCGACGACTCCGACGTGTCGGGCAGGCTTAGGGCTAGCTTGCGGAACCCGGAGGCGGTCATAATGTCTACTTGGCCGGCAACAGCACATGATGCTTCTTGAGGAAGGGCCACATCCAATCATGCACCGCTTGGCTTCCCGCCTTTTCCTGCGCCACCGTCACGTTGGTTATGCCATCGATAGTGCCTTCGTAAATGAACTCGTTGGAGAGAACCCAACTGTTCAAATCACTGCCATCCAGTTTCGGCCCGCCACTGAAGTAGCGTGCGTCGATACGCTGGGCGCGGGCGGCTGCGTCGCTCGGAGATAACTTGTCGCTGGTGTAGTCGGGAAGCCCCCTTTTTGCTCCCCAGGGGCCGCCCCCCATTCCGCCATGGGTGGTATAAAATTTTCGCGGCACATAGTAGGTGACTCCTTTCAAGTCCCATCCCACATTGGCGATATCACCGCAATTGCCGAAACTCCGCCTGCTGTTCGTGGCCGGGTCCCGCATGGCGTGATAACAGTACACGACATTGGACGGGATGGATTTTGCTCGACTCAGTTCCACACTTCGAGCGACAGCATCGAACAGGAACATCGCCTCGATGGTTGCGATTTGCCCGTCGGGCATTGGTTGCAAATCGGCCAGGATCGCCGCTGTGGCGATTACGATGGCGGCTCCGCGGCTCCAGCCGGTAAGGAAGATCTGGTGATCCCCCTGGCGCCAAAATTCTATAATTTGCTGACACAAGTTGTAAGGCCAGATGAAGTTGGGGCCGGTTCCGGTCAAATCCGGCCCCTGGTAGTACCTACGGTTTTGTAAATGCGATCCATAGTAGATCTGGCCGACAAAACTTCCTGCCTTCTCTTCGGCGTAGTTTCCGGACCGGAACTTCGTGTCATACAAAAAGTCCGGAACGGTCCCCTCACCGGTTCCGGTCCCGTCCACGCAGATTAACATGGCACTCCTCCCTGAACAGCTTGCTTCCAAAAACCAATCAGAGCCAACTTCCCGAAGCCGGCGGCAGTCATAACGTCTACTTCGCCGGTTCGATCCGCAGCATCGCGCCTTCCTTTTCGTCGGTGAGCAGGTAGAGCAGGCCGTCCGGACCCTGGCGGACTTCGCGGATGCGCTGGCGCAATTCCGTTAGCATCGATTCGCGGCGCAGTTCCTCCATTTTTTCGTTAAAGAGAATGCGTTCGAGGTGGCCCGTGCCGGGGATCTCGCCGGTGCGCAGCGAGCCTACGAAGACGTCGCCTTTCCACTTGGGGAAACGGTCGCCGGTGTAGAACGCCATGCCCGAGACGGCGATGGCCGGCACCCAGATGACTACCGGCGGCTCGAAGCCCGCATGGCCGGAACGCTCGCCTTGCCAGGGGCCCTGGTAGGTGCGGCCGTAGCTCACGATGGGCCAGCCGTAGTTGCGGCCGGGCTTCAGGATGTTGATCTCGTCGCCGCCGTTGGGGCCGTTCTCGTTCTCCCACATCTCGCCGGTTCCGGGGTGCATGGCGAGCCCCAGCGCGCTGCGGTGACCGAGCGAGTACACTTCGGGCCGGTGCCCGGCCTGTCCGACGAACGGATTGTCGGGAGGGATGCTACCGTCGTCGCGAAAGCGGAGCACTTTGCCGCCCAGCGTGTTGGGGTCCTGGGGATTGTTGCCCGTGGTGGTCATGAACAGCGTGCCGTCGCGTCCGAAGGCGATGCGGGAGGTGCCGCCTTGATCGGACACGAAGATGTCGCGGACGTCGCTTAGTGTTGGGGTGAGCGTCGAGCCATCCAGGCGGCCTCGCGCGATGGCGACTACCCGCTTGTTTGCATCGATGGGCTTGGTGTAGGTGAGGTAGATCAGATGGTTCTCGGCGAAACGGGGATGGAGCGCTACGTCCATGTAGCCGTGCACCGCACCGGGCAGTCCGGATTCGACGGCCCAGTAGGAGGCCGGCGCTCCCGCTACGGGCTGGGGATCGAGGACTCCGTTGCGGAGGATGCGCAGGCGGCCCGCGCGCTCAGTCACCAGCATGGTGCCATCGGGGAGAAACGCCAGGCTCCACGGATATTCGAGCGCGCGAGTGACGGCGACTACGCGGATGCGCTGGCCTTCCGCGGTGTCGAACTCCAGCGGCAGGTCCGGGAGCTTGCGATGCGCCAGGCCTTCGGGCGGCACCGGGATGTTGAAGCGGGGGTCGAACGGAACTTTCTGCTGGGCCGGCGCGAGCAGGGAGCCCGCGGTGGCCGCGAGCAACAGAGCGATCAGTGTCCTCATAGGCTTCAGAATATCAGCAGATCAAAATGTTAGACCATTTTCTGAGATAATATAGACCAGCTCTGGCGATCCGGCTGCAAGCAAGAGATGGCGAAGGCCTATTCTGACGATCTACGACGGAAGTTGTTGGAGGCGCATCCGCAGGGGGAAGAGAGC
>Ga0209517_10000926_pt1 | contig 47367 bp, 36 predicted proteins | sample PeaSoiMetSII2010_FD_187695 | JGI IMG/M metagenome (GOLD analysis project Ga0209517, IMG submission 187695) | Peat soil microbial communities from Weissenstadt, Germany - SII-2010 (SPAdes) (version 2) | ecosystem: Environmental > Terrestrial > Soil > Wetlands > Peat | place: Germany...
CCGCCCCGCCACCGCATTCTCAATCACTTTCACCCGTTGGAACTCTTTCTGACTCAATGTCACCATCCCTCTAGGGTGACAAAGTCTGGTTGCAGTTAAGGGGTGACATTATCTTGGAGCATCTACACAATTCCTTGTACGGGTGAGCCAGGAATGTGCCGAATCGTGTGGGACAAGCACAGCTAAGATCTGACGTAGACATAACTAAGGTATTAGGTTGGTCAGTCGACTGGGGTACCTCGCGGCGAGATGGCTCCCTAACGAAAATCGCTGAATGGACGATAGGTAGCTAGAGGGGATTGAACGGAACCTTCTCCCCGCGATATGGAACCTCGTACACCCAAGGCAAGCACGCTTTAAGAAGCTCAAGAGGGCAGGCAGAGACAAACCAGCTCTTGGCCCTTGGAAGCAGCTTCCAATTTGGAAAGGAACGGCAGCGATGAGCGACGGCGACGCCGAAATCGTAAAAGAGTTCTTGGTGGAGAGTTACGAGAACTTGGACCGCCTGGACCGGGAACTGGTCGGCTTGGAGAAAAATCCCGACGATCGCGACGCGCTGAGCAGCGTGTTTCGCACCATTCACACCATCAAGGGCACCTGCGGATTTCTGGGCTTCAACAAACTGGAGGCGGTTGCACATGTGGGAGAAAACCTGCTGAGCCGCCTGCGTGACCGGAAACTCATCCTGAACCCGGAGATCACCACGGCGCTGCTGAGTATGGTGGATGCTGTCCGCCAGATGCTCAGTCAGATCGAAACGGCTGGCCAGGAAGGCGAGCGCGATGACTCCCTTCTGATTGCTACCCTAACCCGCCTGCAGCAGGTGCCCGCAACGGCCGCGAAGAGCGAGCCTGTTCCAGGGGCGGAGAGCACTTCCGAAGCGGTGGCTTCACCGTCTTCGATCGGCGAAATTCTGATGCGACGGACTGGCGTCACGCCGGCGGAGATTCTGCTCGCGGCCGAGAAGCAGAAAGAAGGCGACCCGCGCCACATGGGCGAGATTCTGGTGGAACAGGGCGCGGTGCGGTCAGCCGATCTCGTAGACGCGCTGCACATCCAGCAGTCCTCGCGGTTACAGGCGACCGCCTCCGACAGTACCATCCGTGTGGATGTTGGATTGTTGGACAAGCTGATGAACTTGGTGGGAGAGTTGGTGCTGGCGCGCAACCAGGTCCTGCAATTCGCCAACCGGGTGAAAGATACCAACTTCGCGGCGGCCTCGCAGCGTCTGAACCTGATCACCACCGAACTGCAGGCGGGAGTCATGAAGACCCGCATGCAGCCCATCGGAAACATCTGGGGCCAGTTCCCCCGCACAGTGCGCGACGTCGCGCTCGGTTGCGGCAAGGAAGTGGGCGTTGAGATGGAGGGCAAAGATACGGAACTCGATAAAACCATTATCGAGGCGATCAAGGATCCGCTCACCCATCTGGTGCGCAATTCCGTGGACCACGGGATCGAACTTCCCGAAGACCGCGTCAAGGCGGGGAAGGATCGCAGCGGACGCCTGATTCTGCGAGCCTTTCATGAGGGTGGGCAGGTCAATATCGAGATCAGCGACGATGGCGCCGGCTTGAATGGGGAGCGTATACGCAAGAAAGCGGTCGAACGGGGAGTGATCACCGCCGAGCAGGCCACCCGCATGCCGGAGCGGGAAATCTTCAACTTGATCTTCCTACCGGGTTTTTCCACGGCGGAAAAGGTGACCAACGTGTCCGGTCGTGGCGTGGGTATGGATGTGGTAAAGACGAACGTGGAAAGAATCGGGGGCACCGTGGACGTTCAGTCCACCCGGGGCCAGGGCACGACGGTGCGGGTGAAGATTCCCTTGACCCTAGCCATCATTCCGGCGTTGGTAGTGACCTGCGGCGGCGATCGCTACGCCATTCCGCAGGTGAGCCTGCTCGAACTGGTGCGGCTCGAGGCCGACGAGGTGGGCAAGGGCATCGAATTGGTCCACGGCGCGCCGGTCTACCGGCTGCGCGGACGTCTCCTGCCTCTGGTCTATCTCGACCGGGAGCTGAACCCCGTAGGCATAAAAGGACAAGGGGTTGGCCACCCGTCCACACATGCCGGTTCCGAAGGGCAATTGTTCGACTTCGCCCAAGCCCGAGCCAAGCACCAGCAGTGGCTGGGGCGGCTGCGAGAGGTACTGGACGGCAACGCCGCTATGACTGTGCAGCAGGGCGGATCCCACACCGAATGCGCGCTGGGGAAGTGGCTCTATTCCATCGGCCTCAAAAAGTACGGAACCTTCCCGGACATTCACTCGGTAGAAAAAACGCATCGCGAGTTCCATGGACTGGTGGGCGAAATTCTTGGTCGCAAAAATCAGGGCAATCAAGCCCAAGCGGAGCATGCATTCAGTCAACTGGGTCCACTTTCCACAAAGATCCTCGCGCTGCTGCAGGACTTGGAAAAAAAGGTCCTCGACTGCGGGAGCGTGAACATCGTGGTCCTGCAAGCCGACGGCCGGCAGTTCGGGCTGGTGGTGGACGAAATCAACGACACCGAAGAAATCGTGGTGAAGCCACTGCGCAAACAGCTCAAGATGGTTAAGACATTTGCCGGGTCGAGCATCATGGGTGACGGCAAAGTAGCCCTCATCCTGGACGTGCTCGGCCTGGCGCAGCGAGCCAGCGTAGTGACCGAAACCCGGGACCGCGCCCTGACTGAAAAAGCCACGGAATCGGCGGCCGTTGCAGAGAAACAAACTTTCCTGCTGTTCGCGGGCCCAGGCGATTCTCGTATGGCAATTCCGCTTAGCACCCTGGCGCGGCTGGAAGAGTTTCCGGTGACGCAGGTGGAAATGTCGGGCAGCCAGTGGGTGACACAGTATCGCGGCCAGATCCTGCCCTTGGTTCGTCTCAACGTAGTGCTGGAAGAGCGGCGGGTTAAACAGCGGGCCCTGCAAGCTCCACCCACGGCCGATTCGGGACCGATTCAAGTGCTGGTGCTGAATCACGAGGGGCGCTCCTTCGGCCTGGTCGTGGACCGGATTCTGGATATCGTCGAAGACCGGGCGGACGTGCGATCCCCGGCGACCCGGGCGTCCGTACTCTATTCCGTCGTGATCGGGGACCGGGTCACGGAATTACTCGATATCCCGGCTATTCTGCGAAGCGCGGATATGAGCGCGACGCATCCCGGAATGTTGACGAGATCGGCGGAGGTTGCGAACTAAATCATGGCTCAAACTTCACAGTTTTGTACATTCTATCTGGACAAGCTGCTGTTCGGCGTGGCATTAAAAGGGGTTCAGGAAGTCATGCGCTCGCTGGACATGACCAAGGTTCCGCTGGCGCCAGCGGTGGTCAGCGGACTCATCAACCTGCGTGGCCAGATTGTCACCGCGGTCGATCTGCGCCGGCGACTGGAGCTGGAGCCTCGGCCAGAGGGCATGCTGGCGATGAACGTGGTGGTGCGTTCGGAAGACGGTGCGGTCAGCCTGCTGGTGGACGAAATCGGCGATGTGGTCGAGGTTGAAGAAACCACCTTCGAGCCGCCACCGGAAACCCTGCGCGGTTCGGTGCGGACTGTGATCCTGGGCGTCCACAAACTGAATGAGCGGCTCATGCACGTGTTGGACATTGAAAAAGCGTGCCAGATGACGGAAGTCGCGGAAGCGCGACCGCAGTGCGATAGCGGCCACAGAGCAGGGAGTCCAGTCAACTAACGCTTTCCAGTTTTCTGTCACCGGGAAGACTTTCCGGAAGCGCCGAACGACCGTCTTGCCCAGCCCAGTTGCGCTTTCACATTGGGACAAATGTGGTCGGCCTCTCCTTGGAGTCGATCAGGAAGCGCCGTCGCTCGGACTCCAGTTCGCGAACTTTTTGAACCCGTTCTGAAATCGTAAAACGGCTTGATTCGTCGCGTGACTTTGGGGAAAACCGTAATAGACGCCACGCGCATGATTGGAGCCGACCGCCCTAGGACTAGGTGCTTCCGAAAGGCGCTGCCCGAGGACGACCGATTCGCCGGGCTGCCTTCACGACCCCGCGCGCAGGGTGAAGAGGGTGACTTCGGGAGGACAATTCAAGCGGATCGGCAAACGAATTGTGCCGAGGCCCATGTTGGTGTAGAGGGTCAAGGGGCCGATGCGGTGCAGCCCTCGGGGATACTTTCGGGCAAACCTCGGCAGCCATGGAGCTCCGATTCCCGGGAGCCAGATTTGCCCGCCGTGCGAATGTCCAGAGAGTTGAAGGTCCACGCGGTAGTGGGCGGCCTTGTCGGCAAAATCGGGTTCGTGCACGAGCAAGACAACCAGATCCTGGGTGGGGACTCCGTGCAAAGCAAGATTAAGATCTTGCTTGTGTTCCATCACGGAATCCAAACCGCACAGCCAAATTCGCGACCCGCCCTGTTCAAGAGGGATCGAACGGTTGCGGAGCACGGGAATTCCATGGGACTGGAGAGTCGCGGTAATTCGCGGAGCATCGGAATCGAGATCGTGATTTCCGAGAACCGCCAGCATCGCGAGACGCGGATGCAACTGCGACAGAAGGCTGGCGCAGGGCCCGGCAGCGCTGGCGGCGCGTAATCCGCGGTGGAAGCGGCGATGAAATATTGGGACCGTGATAAAGTCGCCAGTCAAGACGACCACATCCGGATGAAGGTGGTTAACGATTTCTATGGCAGCTCTGATCGGCACCGCCGAGCTCTCGTCGTAGTGAAAATCGCTGAGATGCGCGATGGTGAAGCCGTCGAACGCGGCCGGCAACCTGGCTAATACGACTTCAATGGCTGTCAGGATGGGGTGATTAGGCTCAAGAATGGTGGCGTCTTCGGCCAGGGCCAGGGCGCCGGTTGCGGCTACGCCGGCGGCGACTTGAAGAAACTTTCGTCTGGTTAGACATGGCAATCGAAGTTCGTCTCCTCATCTCCTGCGGCGATACGAAGCTGGTTCGGCGGAAGTACCGGCAAGAGTCCCTCCCTTTAGATTGTATCGGACAGTAACCGCGCAATCGCCCGGGTTGCGGTTTTTCTCGCCACAGGTTTCAATGGTTGCCGTAACTAGCTCCTTTCGGACTCTGCGGCGCATCTATGTGAAGCGTGGAGGACGTCAAGTGGAGGATGGGGATGCGATTTCGAGTGGTTGCGGTGGACTATGACGGAACCCTGGCAAATGGCGGACGGATCAAAAAGAATACTTTGGAGACGCTGGCCCGTGTGCGGGAGTCCGGCCGTAGACTTTTGCTGGTCACGGGCCGCGAACTGGAGAGCCTCCGAAGTGTGTTCCCGGAACTGGGTCTGTTTGACCTGATTGCGGCGGAAAATGGGGCTCTGCTTTATCATCCATCCACGGGAGAGGAAAAGCTTCTGGGTAAGATTCCGCCAGTTGCGTTTGTGGAGGTGCTGCGAGGCGCCGGGGCGAATCCACTGTCGCTTGGCCGTTGTATTGTGGCCACCGTGAAACCTCATGAGGTAGCGGTTTACCGGGCCATTGAGGAACTCTCGCTGGATTTGCACGTCATCATGAACCGGGAATCTGTGATGGTGCTTCCGGCTGGAGTGGATAAAGGCACGGGATTCCGGGCTGCATTGACTGAGTTGCGGCTGCCCATGGCCAGCGCTGTGGGAATCGGCGATGCGGAAAACGACTATGCGTTTTTGAGTCTTTGCGGATTCTCCGTGGCGGTGGGGAATGCGATTCCAAGTTTGAAAGAACGAGTTCATCTGGTGACTTCCGGCTTAGATGGGGCAGGCGTGGTTGAGGTACTTCAGAAGTTGCTGGCAGGCGAGGATTCCTTTGAGATGGCCCAACCCCGCCCTCAATGACCGGTTCCGGCCCTGAATCCCTTGAGTTCGGCCATGGCTTCAATTTTCTCCGGGGCGATGCGAACGCTGCTGAGCTCCGCGATCAGATTGCCAGCCCAACGGTAGACATTGTGTTCCTGCACGACGCTGCGCATGCGCCGCATTCGTGCCTGGCGTTCCTCCGCGGGTAATTCCAATGCGATGCGAATGGCCTCCGCCATCTGCTCGGTGTCATAAGGATTGACGATCAACGCATCGTTGAGTTCGCGAGCCGCGCCGGTAAACCGGCTTAGGATGAGCACTCCCTGTTCGTCGTCGCGCGCGGCTAAAAACTCTTTGGCCACCAGGTTCATGCCGTCGTGCAGAGAGGTGACCAGGCAAACATCCGCGGCGCGATAATACTTTTGGACTTCCTCGTGGGTGAAGTGCCGCTTGAGAAACACGATGGGCTTCCATGAGCCACGCTGAAAGCGCCAGTTGATGCGGTCGGCTTCCGACTCGACTTCTCCGAGCAGATCGTGGTAGCGCTTAATGTGCGTGCGGCTGGGAGCTCCGATTTGCACAAAGGTAAAGCGGTTTTGATAAATGGGATGCTTCTCGAGCAAGCGCTCAATGGCGAGAAAGCGCTCCGGGATTCCCTTGGTGTAGTCCACGCGATCGACTCCGACTCCCAGAAACGATGCGCTCACGCCCAGCCCCCGCAGCAGGTTGACGCGTTCGGTGTAGGGCGATTCACCGGAGCGAGGACTGGCGGAGATCTCCTGAAAATCCACGCTGATGGGAAAAGGCTTTACTACCGTGCGATGTTCTTCGCGATCGACGGCGAAATGTTCCCAATCGATACGTGATTCCAGGGTGCGGTCCACGGTCTGGAGAAAATTGTTGCAATGCGATTGGATGTGAAATCCAATCAAATCCGCCCCAAGCATTCCGTCAATCAATTCTCGCTGCCAGGGGCAGATGCCGAAGGCTTCGGCATTGGGCCAGGGGATGTGCCAGAAAATCGCGACCCGCGCGTCCGGACGCTTCTTCTTGACCAGCCGGGGCAAAAGCGCGAAGTGGTAGTCCTGAACCAGCAACAGCGGCTGCTCGACGTCGGCCATCTCTTCCAGCACGGCATCGGCAAACTTTTGATTGACCGCGCGATAGGACTCCCAGTCGGAGGTGCGAAAGGTAGGGCGAGTGTGCGCGATGTGGCAAAGCGGCCACAGCCCCTCATTGGAGAAGCCGAAGTAGTAGCCCTCTTCTTCGTCCTTGGCCAACCAGACTCGGCGCAGGGTATATTTGGGATCGTCGGGGGGAACCCGCAAATGATTGTTGGCATCCACGGTTTCCTGGTCGGCGTCGCCACTGCCATGGGCCACCCATTTGCCGTCACAGGCACATAAAATCGGCTCTAGCGCGGTCACCAGTCCACTGGGCGGGACAACCACTTCGAGCGACTCTCCTTGCCGGGTGTGGGAATAAGGTTCGCGGTTGGAAACTATGATAAGGCCGCTGCTGCCAAGCTTGCTGCGCACATGCACGGCGAGACGTTCGGCGGTCCAGATGGATTCCGCGGTGTCGCGCAGTTGAGCCTCAGCTTCCGCCGCTGAACGCGCGGCCATCAAACTCGCGGCAAAGGTTTGCATTTCGCGGGCCAGCGGCCGCAGCAGACCGAGGTCCGGGGCGCTAGACGGCATGCTGCCCTTTCCTGTCCTTAACGTTTTCATCCATTGAGCCGCCTTCGCAATCGGCCCAACGATGCTCCAACGGACAATCAGCAGGGTGATCAGCGTGATCAACCCAACCTGAACCAATACGCGCACAAACGCTTCCCTCCACATGCGCGTGCTCTGCGTGTTGATATAGCTGGCGTCGTGGACGATCACCAACCCTCCGACAGCCTCGTCATGTTGGCGCAGAGGATAAGCGTAGATGTGAACGGACGCTGCCCCGAGGCGAGTGAACTGTCCCGAACCTTGATTTGCCGCAATCGCCTGCGTCACCAGGGACGGCGGCTCGCCAAGCCGATTGGGCAGGCCGGGGGTCGCCGCTAGCAGAGCACCCTCTTTGTCGTAGATCGCCATCCCTTCTAACTTCTCCCGGTTGGCGTACCGATCGACAATCCGCTGAAGTTCACGGTGGGACTGCTTTTCCAGGTAAGGCTCAATGTAACCGGCCAGGCTTTCCCCCAACACTTCCGCGCGTTGCTCCAGGTCCTTGCGAAGAACTTGCTTCTCCAGCCGCACTTCGTTATAGGAAAACGCCAGTGAGACCAGCGTGATGCCCACGATCAGCGACACAATGAGTCGGACACTTAGCCAGCGCATGCAGTTATGTGTAACCTCGACTGCGTTCCGGATGTGCACTTCCTTGCTACCCCTCATGGCACGCCGAGTAATTTAGATGGTGGCAAGCAAGTAAACAATTAGTATAGGTCTTCAGACGGGAACGGGATATCGGGAATAACCTGTATTTTGGGAGTCACATTAGTGATCGCCCATCGCGCTTTGCAATTGCTGGAGGTTTTCCCGAGCCAGGGCGTGCGCGGGATTGATTTCAAGCGCGCGTTCGAATTGCGCCTTGGCCTCGGCGAATCGCCCCAATTCCGCGAGCGCGCTGCCCAGGTTTGCATGGGCGTCGGCATCGTCTGGCCTGATGCGCACGGCCGCCGCGAACTGCTCCGCCGCTCCGGGGAAGTCTCCCGCAGAAGCCAACGCGTTTCCTAAGTTGTAGCGCGCGTCAAAATACTGAGGTGAAGTCTGTGCCGCGGTCTGAAGGTGGGCCATTGCGCGATCGGGCTGTCCGGAAGCAATTAGGGCGGCCCCGAGCGCATTATTCGCGGTGGCATCCTGCGGACGAATACGCAACGCCTCCTGGTACTGGGCAATCGCCTCAGCAACACTGCCGCGGGCCTGCAGCATGGATGCCAGATTGTAGTGCGCCTCGAAGTCCTCGGGATTGTTGCGGATGTTGTGTCGCGCGAGAGCCTCCTGCAATAGCATTCGCGGGTCGCCTGCCTTCGGATCTAAGTTGCGGGGCAGCACCTGAAGCCAGAGATGCGCCATTTCGTCCCTTGAGCGGTTGCCGGCCTGCACACGCTGCGGAGGATGATTGGGATTCAGCGCGTTGTCCTCAGAATTGTCGTAGACGTAGCCCATGCTGACCGTGGTGCCCTTGGGCAGAAACACCGGTTCCGCGTAACGATATACCGCCTGCCAATTCAAGTCCCATTGCGGAATGTGAATTAAAGGGATCGCGCTGCCGTCGGGCAACGCAGCGGTGGCTTGCAGATCCTTGCCTAGGTAATGCGCATGTGGGTAGATGGCCAGCAGATCTACGTCGATGGGAAGCGTAAGTTCGTCGCTCACGACAAAGTTTTTCTCGCCCGCTGGAATGTCGAGCTTAACGTCGTTCTGTAATTGCAGGAGCATGGGAAATTTCGTGGCGGGTTGGGCGGTGAAGTAGAGGCCGATGGTCGGCTGAATCGACTCTGGTTTGCCCGACGGCTGCAGGTGGACATTCAGTACCAGGTCAGTTCCTTTGTCCAAACGCAGCGCCATTCCTTCCGGCTCAACGTACGGAACTGTGCCGGGCTTCCAAAATAAAAAATGGCTGTCGGGATCGAAGGTTTCCGATTCGATTTTGATCTCCATGCCTTCAAAACCCGCGCCCGGTTGCGTTTCCTTCTGGCGGGAATTCTGCAGGCGGTCGACGAGAATATTCGCGTGGTGCACAAACCGCTTGTCGCCGGGGCGAATTTCCACTGCCTTGACCCAGCGCGTGCGGTCAATGGGGACGGGAAAGATGAAATTCCAGTACATGTCGGAGCCGCTGGCCGGCAACAGGTATGGCTTCGCGGCCTTGAGTACCAGGTCAGGTTGACCGAGTTGCCAGCCTTCCACAAACTTCGGCTGCGGGGGCAACTCTGCAGGATTTCCTTCGGGCGCTCCTTCCTCTATCCATTTTTTTATCGATGCGATCTGCTCGTCTGGAAGCCGCAACTGGTCGGCGAATTTTAGAGCTTGCGGTTCGGGCAGCCATGGCGGCATGAAGCGCGTGCGTGCGACGGTTTGAATCTGCCGTGCATGCTTTTTTACGTCCTCATAAGTAAGCAGAGGGAAAGGGCCTGACTCTCCGGCACGATGGCAGCGGGCGCAGGATTGGAACATGATGGGAGCAATGTCGCGGTTGAATGTGACTTGCCCGTCGTCCTTGGGGTCCGATGCCTGTGCGTGGACGCGTGTAGCGGGCTGGGGCATTAGTGAAATCGCCAATACGAAACCGATTCCAGCGAGTGAATACTGCCGATTCATTGCAGGTCCGAAATGTAACAGCCCACGCCCGTGACCTCTTTATTGGATGGCGCGCGGCCGGCCAGGGCGGCCTGAATCGCGTCTTCTAGCTCATGGGTAGTCGTCGCAGAGCGCGCGTGTCCGAAAGACTCGTAGAGATTGTCGATGCGCCCGTGATAGACGAGAGCGCCTTTGGCATCGAACACTGCTGCCTCAGGCGTGACTTGTGCATGCGCCTGTTTAACCAGCGCGTGATCAGGGTCGCGCAGGCCGGGAATGGAGTAGCGGAAATCGCGCAGATACTTGCGAATATCTGACGGCGATTCGGATTTGTCGGGGAAGACGAGATAGAACCGGGCATCTTTCTGATGTTCGTCGCTGATGCGCTGGATTGTCGGAGCGTAGCGCCCAGAGACTGGACAGTCTTCCCGCACGAAAACCAGTACGACGAGTTGGCCAGCATTCGACTGGAGCGGATTCACGCTTTTCCCATCAAGATCCAGCGCAGTCTGCTGGGCCGCGCAAAATGGTGGTGCGAGCGCCAGGAATAGCAGTGTCATAAGGAATCGGCCACCCCATTTCTGTAGCTTGCGAAAGGAGCGGCCCATCAGCATTTGCGTAAGATGCGGAAAAACCATGCCAATCACGTCTTGTTTTGCATTCACATTGTAAGCTTTGATCCGGGAGGACGCGAATTTTTCTCCCTTGAGGAGCAGCGCTGGTTGGTGCTTACTGCGTACCGGCTAGGAGCGGCTCCGGATGAATGTCTTACAATGTCAGAGCGGCTGTACTCTTCCTCAGGATCTCAGCGAGCAGGGCGCAGGCCTGACAGATACAGGCCAAATCAGAGGACATTTTGGGCGATTTCCTTCGACGCTTGCTGACCGCGCTTCTCTGGGCGTCCATCGCGACATCGGCTCAGACGGCTTTCGGCGCGGGAAGTCCCGACTCCAACGGATTCGTGGGCAATCAAGCCTGCGCTGGCTGCCATTCGTCCATCTACAATTCGTACGCCAAAACATCCATGGCGCAGGCCAGCGGGCCGGCGATGGACAGCCTCATGCCCGCTGACTTTGTGCACAAGAAATCCGGCGTTCACTTCCGCATTTACCCCGAGGATGGCAAGGTCTGGCTAAATTTCGAGCGCCCGAACGATGCGGCGGTGCGGGGCAGGCGCGAGTTGCTGTATTACATTGGGTCCGGACGGCGCGGGCGAAGTTATTTGTTTGCCGTGGATGGCTTTCTGTTTGAGTCTCCGGTGAACTGGTACACGGATCGGCGCGTGTGGGACATGGCCCCCGCTTACGGCAACGCCAGCGAAATTCCGATGAATCTGCCGGCTTTCACCAGTTGCTTGCATTGCCACTTCAGCGGAATGCAGCCTCCGGCGCCGGGAACGGAAAACCGCTATCCGACCCCGCCTTTTTCTTACTCCGGCGTCACTTGCGAACGCTGCCATGGGCCCGGGGCGGCGCACACGAAAGGCGGGCCAATCGTCAATCCGGCCAAGCTGGATGCGACGCGGCGTGATGCGGTCTGCATGCAATGCCACCTCGAAGGCAAGGCAGCGATTGAACGGCCTGGGCGGCACATTTATGAGTTTCGGCCTGGGCAGCAGCTCTCGGATTACATCCGTTATTTTGTGTTTGCGGACCAGCAACGCCCCGGTCTTGGAGCGGTCAGTCAGTTTGAGGCGCTGGCGCAAAGCGTGTGTAAGAAAAAATCTCGCGAGGCCATGTCCTGCACTAGCTGTCACGATCCGCACTCCGAGCCGTCTGCTGCGGAACGCGCTTCGTATTACCGGCAGAAGTGTCTGGCGTGCCACGGAGCCAAGTTCGGAACCACGCATCACGCGGATGAGCCCGACTGCGCTGCCTGCCATATGCCTTCTTCCTTGAGCACGGACGTCGCTCACACCGAAGTGACCGACCATCGAATTCTGCGGCGAGCGCCGATCTCTCCTCAGCTTCTGCAGGATGGAAATGCCCAGTCGGGTCTGCCGCGGCTGGTTCGCTTTCCCGATGCGCAGAAAACCGATGAGGACGTGCGCGACCTCGCGCTGGCGTGGGAATCGTTAGTGAATGGCGGCATGACTGCTGCTGCTCCAGAGACTGAACGGCTGCTTGGTTCGGCCATCGAAAAATCGCCCAACGATCCTGCCCTGCTCTCGGCGTTGGGATATTCCGCACAGAAGAAGGGCGACATCGATCGGGCTCGCGAGTTGTATGAGAAAGCCCTCGCCATAGATCCCACATTGATCGATGCGGCAACCAACCTGGGCGCGATCGAGGCCAACCGCGGACATTCGCGCGAAGCGGTGAGGCTCTGGGAGGATGCATTCCAGCGTGCGCCCGGCCAAAGCCGCATTGGGATGAATCTCGCGCGGCTCTTTTGTGGCGCGGGACAGCCTGATGCTGCACGCGATTATGTTCTGCGCGTGCTCGAATTCAATCCTGATCTGCCGGAAGCAAAAAGCCTGTTGCAACGTCTGAATGGCGCTCCCCCAAAGTGCAAGGATTAAGAATATTTTGACTGTGTCCCTCTTCTCAGCCGCGGGCTAGCGATGTAGGCTTAACCACCAGAGGATTCGGCGACTATGGTTGGAACACGTCTGGCGAGCTTAACTTGCATCTCTGTCATCCTCTTGATTTCCCTGTTGACCCTCGAATGCCACGCCGAGACGAAATCCTCGGATCAAACTGGCAGGGGCCTGGGTCCGGTGCTGCACTATATCGGATCGGATTGGGATGTGCTGACACGTTCCATGACACGTTGCGATAGCGTCGTGGACCCAAAGTTGCCAGAGGCGGCCCTGCTCTATTTGCCGGCAAGCTTCGCAGAATCCGATTCCGTGAAGCAGCTGGAACAAGCCTGCAAGGTACGCGTTGAGCACTTGCCCGTGGTAGTTCAGCATCCTGGGCAGGCCGGTGTGGATGCGATCTCGCCTCAAGGTTTGCTGTTCCTGCCCAACAGCTATGTTGTGCCGGGTGGCCGTTTTAACGAGATGTATGGATGGGACAGTTATTTCATTATTCTGGGGCTGGTGCGCGATCGACGAATCGAGCTGGCGCGAGGAATGGTGGAGAATTTTTTCTTTGAAATCGAGCACTACGGTACAGTGTTGAACGCCAACCGCACCTATTACCTGACTCGCTCGCAGCCACCATTTCTGACTTCCATGATCATGGAAGTTTATAACGCGGAAAAAGCTGCGGGACATGAGGACAAGGACTGGCTGGAGCGCGCCTACGGATTCGCGGCGCGGGATTATGAGATGTGGATGCGTGAGCCGCATTTGGCGGGCTCCACGGGACTTTCGCGCTATTACGACTTTGGCAGTGGGCCGGCTCCTGAGAGTCTTCAGGATGAGACCGGACTGCGTCGCAAAGTTGCCGGCTACTTTCTCCTGCATCCCGAACTGTCCCGAACCTACGTGATCGTGAAGGACAGCTCGCAGGCAGCGCCTGGGAGCGACGGCCCTGATTACGGCGTGCAAGTCTGCGATGTGGCCAAGACCATGGCACGGCCGGGGTGCGATGCTGCAGGCACGGTGCAGTTGAGCGCCGATTACTACAAGGGGGATCGGAGCATGCGCGAGTCGGCGTTCGACATTTCTTTCCGCTTCGGGCCCTATGGCGCGGCCACGCATCACTTTGCTCCGGTTTGCCTGAACAGCCTTCTTTATAAGACGGAGAAAGATCTGGAAGCCATCAGCCAGTTGCTGGGCAAAACCGCCGAAGGTGGACAATGGAAGCAGCGAGCCGAACAGCGCAAGCAACAAATCGACAAGTATCTTTGGGACGATCAGCGGGGATTGTTCTTTGACTACGACCTTCGCACCGGAGCCAGATCGACCTACGAATATGTGACCACGTTTTATCCGCTGTGGGCGGGGCTGGCAAGCCCGCAGCAGGCGCAAGCGATAGCTCGAAATGTGAAAATCTTCGAACAACCGGGAGGGCTGGCCACCAGCCCGAATGATACGGGCATGCAGTGGGACTACCCCTATGGATGGGCTCCCCTTCAATCGCTGGCGGTGGAGGGACTGCGGCGTTACGGGTTCACCGCTGACGCGGACCGAATTTCGTACGAATTTCTTTCTACTGTGGTGGAAAACTTCCGGCGCGAAGGAACCATCCGGGAAAAGTACGACGTGGTTACGCGGTCATCGGAGGCGCATGTGAGCGCGGGCTATCAAGCCAACGTGGTCGGCTTCGGTTGGACCAACGGGGTTTTCCTCGAACTATTAGAGGAACTGCCCAAAGTAATGGTTGACCGATTGGCTAAAGAACAGGACGTGGCGTTGCCATCCTCTCATCCGTAATCCCGGGATTGCCATTGTCATTGCTTGCTGCTCTCGCGCTGTTGCAGCTGCTCGGCCGATTTCAATTCTCGCTCAGCATCTTCATTGCGGCCCAGGTCACGGTAGGCTTGCCCCAACAAATGATGAGTGATGGAATTATTGGGATCCATCGTGACTGCACGCTGCAGGGCGCGCACGGCGAGATCGAATTCGCCTTTCTTCTCCAGCACTTTTCCCATCAGGATGTAGGGACCTGTAGAGGTCGCATCGAGCCATATGGAGCGCTGCAGGAGGCGTTCGGCGTCGTCGAATTTCTGAATGCGGGAATACGCGTCAGCCAGCTTGTAGTAAGTAGGAGCATGCGCGGGGTTGATTGCTTTTTCCTTTTCGAATTCGGTGACGGCTTCGGGGATACGCGACTTGTACAAGTAGAGTTCACCTAACAGAAAGTGAGCGAGTGGAAGTTTGGGGTCGAGTGCGACTGCCTTTTGGGCGTACTCCTCCGCTATCGGATCAAATTCCTGGCGCAGCAGCATCCGTGCGGTGAATAAGTAGCTGGCAGCGGAATCTGCCGGTACGTCAAACATTCGCGCGAAGGCAGTGCGAGCTTGGGGGTAGTTTTTTACCTGGATATAAGAGACTCCCAGGATGTAAGCAGCGTCCACATTCGCGAATGGATACCAGGTTCGAACTTTTTCGAGGAGCGGGATGGCCTCATTCGGGCGTCCGGAAAGATAATACGAGAGGCCTAAGAGTTGTACGGCTTCGTTGTCGTTTGGATTTTCTTCAACGGCCTGTTTCAAATAGCCTGTGGCCTTTAGATAGTCGCCCTTCTTGTAATAGGCCGCGCCCAGCTCGTGAGACAGCCCGGTCAGCTTTGGATTCTGGGCGGCGAGCGCTTGCAGTTGCGCGAGGGCCTCGTCGTACTTGCCTTCCTGCATGAGCTTGCGAGCGGTGCCGAAGTTGGAAGCCGGAGCTTGGGGCGAGGGAGATTGTGACTTGTCCGATGGATGCTGCGGCGGTGACGCAGGTTCGGATTGCGCGAGGGACGGGTAACTGCCGGTCAACAAAATCGTCAACAGAAGAATCGCAATGCGGATGAGCGCTAACAAATCAGACCTCCAGAAAAGATCCGGCATCAATTCTATGAAGCAGCAAAGTGAGATCGCGCTTGGCCGTTGGCTGCTCTCTCACGGTATTGAAGGAATGCAGCATAACACGTAACCTATCCTCACTGTGGCATTCCCATTCTCCGGAAAGCGCGGCAGCGCTGGATTCTCCCTGATTCTTCTGGTGTTGGAAGTAAGCGCACTATCCTGGCTGATACAGGCGCAGACGACGTCAGACTCCCCTGGCGCGGCCGCTTATCAACGCGGTCAGGCAGCCATGGAAAAGGGTGATGCTGCGGGTGCACGTTCGGCTTTTGAACAGGCGATCAAACTCGATCCTCGCAATGCCGGCGCGCAGAACGCCCTGGGACAATTGATGCTTCAACAGGGCGATGTGGAGGGCGCGATCACTCACTTTCGCGCAGTCACGCGGCTTCGGCCCGGGTTGGCAATTGCGCATGCGTACCTGGCACAAGCGCTCGCGAGCAAGGGGTCGTTGGAGGAAGCCGCTCACGAGCTACGGGAAGCGGTGCGTCTGGCGCCCAAGCAAGCCGACGCTCATCAGGCCCTAGCGCGGGTGCTCAGTCTGCAGCAGAAAACGGAGGACGCTGTTGCAGAGATGAAAAAAGCGGTGGTACTGCAGCCTGCACGACCGGAGTTGCACGATGACCTTGGCGTGCTGCTGGCTCAGCAACTGCAACTGCAGGATGCCGAGAAAGAGTTCCGCGCAGCTCTTCAGTTGGATCAAAAGTATGAGTCCGCTCAGCTTCACCTTGGGGTTGCGCTTCTGAATGGAGGCGAGCGCGATCAGGCCGAGGCGGCGCTGCAGCAAGCCGTTCAGCTAGATCCCAAAGACGGGACTGCAGAGTATTACTTGGGCACCGCACTCGAAGCAAAGGGCAGCATCGACGCAGCCTTGCGAGCGTATGAACAGGCGGCGGAACTGACTCCAAATGTGGCTGCGGTTCAAACCCGCTTTGGTTTGCTGCTGCAGCGTTCTGGTGATCCTGAGAAGGCCGCAACCGCGTTCGCAAAAGTGGTTGAACTCACTCCCAATGACCCCGAGGCGCACAACAACCTGGGTCTTGCGCTGATGCAGTACGGCCAGGGCGATGCCGCGGTGAAGGAATTCCAGACCGCACTGAAACTGCATCCCGATGACACGGGAATTCGAGGCAATCTTGGCCTTGCCTATCTGCAGAAGTCCGATTTTGACGCAGCCGCACGCGAACTGCGCGAAGCCCTAAAATTCTCGCCCGAACAAGCTCACCTTCACTACGACTTGGCCGTGGCGTTAAAACTCAAGGACGATTTGCCAGGGGCAATCGCGGAGTTGAAGGAGGCGATCCGACTCGACCCTGAGTTGGCGGACGCGTATTACACCTACGGAGTCACATTGTGGCAAAGTGGCGACTTCCCGGCGGCGGTTGAGCGCTTGCAAGATGCCATTCGCGTGAAACCGGACTATGCTGAGGCCTACTACACGCTGGGTACGGTTTTCAAGCAAATGGATAAGCTGCCAGAAGCAGCCAAAGCATTCCGCGAAGCAATACGGCTGCAACCCGACTTTGCCGGAGCGCACACCACCCTGGCTGCCGTTCTGCGGCAACTCGGCGACAGTCAAGGAGCGGCCGCTGAGAGCAAAACTGGCGCCGAGATCAGCCAGCAAAAGACCAGTATGCAAGCCGCTACCTTTACCACCAACTCTGGCCGCCGCCTGCTGGAGGCTGGGGACTTGGAGGGTGCTCTTTCTCAATTCCGTTCCGCGATCACTTCCCAGCCGGCCTATGCTCCGGCGCATTATCAGCTTGGCTTGGCGCTGCAGAGGAAAGGGGATAAGACTGGGGCGGCGGTAGAATTTCAGAAGGCTGGAGAACTGGATCCGCGGCTCAAGTCGCCATCCGAGTAAGGGAATCTACGAGGTCGTTTTCCGTAATGCCACGAGTTCCATCGCTACGGGCACACCCCGCGTGACTTTCACTCGTAATACCGCTTCGAAGGGCTTCAAATCCGCAGCCGTGGTAACGCCCAACCGGTGCAGCAGATCCTGCAACGATTGTGGACTGCAAATATACTCAGCGGCAGCTTGCGTGCCGATGGTCGTCGTCCCCGCCAGAATCATGACCGACTGGGTCGGGTTCCCCTCTCGTACCCGCGCGATGACGGAATATTCTTCAGTGAGGGGCAGGTTCGAGGGGCTCGCCAGAAACGCATTCGGCTCGCCCGCTTGAGGATGCATATTGAGTATCGCCAAGTCACCCTTACGCGGTCCGGATGTGAGCTGTTGGAAAACAAATTCTTGCGTGCTCGGAATCTCCCGTAGCGTAAGATTCTCCGCGGGCGAACCCAGGAAAATCAAGTTGTTGTTCTTGGCATCGTCGAGCGAAAGCAAACTTCCTCGCTTCACCAAGATCGGTCGGCCGAGCAAAGCGAACACGTGATCAAGTTCGTGTACCGCCAGCACTTCGCCGACACCCGTGTAGTGATCCAGAATCAGCTCGCGGGAATCGCGGGCAGGATCAAAATAGCGCATTCCGGTCTCTGGCCGGCCGACAAAAGCGCCGTTGCTGAAGATCACCCACGGCTCTTCCGGTCCGGAGATGAAACTACTCCAGAAGGTTCGAAACACAGGGGAAACAGGCTCGCTGTGAGTGGTTGCGATTGCTTCTGCAGTGGTTCGACTGGTGACCATGGTGGCGATCACGGCCACGGCAGCGGCCAACAGAACGACCAGTACGAAGACGGCTATCGCCCAATTGCGCGTGGTGGGCGGAGTCGACGTCGATTCTTGCCCGCTGCTCATGGGAGCAATCGAGGGACCCTTGTGGGAGGCAGACGTGCGATGGTGAAACGAAAGGACGTATCCACCCTTGGGCAAGTCCACCAAGATCGGATCTTCGGCGCCTTCGGAGCCGTAAAACTCGGCTAGCTTCAAACGAAGGCGTCCTGCCTGCACCCGAATGGTCGAATCCAATTGTGGATCAAAATCGGCTGGACGGTGAAAAACCTCCGTCGCGATCTCGTATTCCTTTAGAGGCGCGCCGGGATGAGTCAATGCGTGCTGTGCCAGATAGCGAAGAAGCTTACACAGGGATTCTGAGCCGTGCAGAACGTGGCTGTTCACTAACCTGTCGATCTGTTGCAGGTATTGGTCCCTATCCGCCAGATGGACCCGAGTTACAGCCATGTAACATTAGCGTAACAAGGTGTGTATGTGACTGCAAGTCTAGAATTTGCACCTCTGTTACGGTATCAAACCTCTTGAAACTTCTACCAGGCGTATTAGTAGTGGTTTTGTACTACTGCACAAAAATTCAACTATGACGGTGGGGTTAGTGTCTTCAAGGGCAATGGAACTCTGCTCCGCTCATTGAGCCACGAGAAACCACGCGGGTACCGAATGGTGGTCGCGTGCGCATTAAGAGAGTGAGCGAGGATATTCGAATCAGGATCGCCAGCTTGGGGAGGAACGTAATGAGAAAGTCTTCCGTTTCGGTTCTTGTGGCAGTCGTGTCGGTTCTTCTTCTTGCTCTCTGGGTTCCATCGGCTTCGGGGCAAGCCGTCTTTGGGAGCATTTTCGGCACCGTGACCGACCCCACAGGGGCCGCTGTCGCGAACGCGAAAGTCACAGTCACCAACGTGCGCAAGGGCACGATTGATGAAGCTACCACGAACGAAAGTGGTAACTATTCCGTAACCCACCTGATTCCGGATACCTACACTGTTCGCATCGAGAGCGCGGGGTTCAAGGTTGTTGAACAGCAGGACGTTGTCGTTTCTGCTGACGCCTCGGCTCGTGTCGACGGACAGTTCCAAGTTGGCTCCGCCACTGAATCGGTTGAAGTGACTGGGGAGGCGCCACAGTTGAAAACCGATCGCGCCGACGTGGCCATCGAGTTTAATCAGAAATACGTGTCCGACCTTCCAATCATGAACCGGAATTTCACCAGCTTCGAGCTGCTGTCACCGGGCACGCAGAAGATGGTGGGCTGGAGTCATGCGGCGACGGAAAACCCCCAAGGCAGCCAGCAGATCTTCGTCAACGGGCAGCATTTCAGTGGTACGGCTTTCGAACTAGATGGTACCGATAACCAAGATCCGATTTTAGGGATAATCGTAGTCAACCCCAACTTAGACGCCATCGAGGAAGCGAAAGTGGCGTTGCAGAACTATGACGCGGAATTCGGTAAGGCAGTCGCCGGTGTAGTAACGGTACAAACCAAGTCTGGAAGCAATGATATTCACGGGAGTGGGTTCTGGTTCCGGCGCACCGATGCCACCGCGGCCCGTGATCCCTTCACGCAATTCGCTGCCAATCCGCTCACCGGGAAGTTCATTCCGTCGGATAAATGGCAGCAGTTCGGCGGCACCATCGGCGGCCCGATCATCAAGAACAAGTTGTTTTTCTTTGGGGACTATCAAGCAACGCGGGAATCGAGCGGAGCCACAAACTTGTTGACGGTTCCGACGGCCGAGATGGCAAAAACGTGCAATCCTTCGAGTAACGCCGGAAGCGCAACTCCGGGCTTCTGCGATCTCAGCCAATATCTGACTGCGGGATTGCAGGGCGGAGGACAAGCCTACGACCCAACTGCGGCAGGCAGTCCGCTCCAGAAGGCAGACGGCAGCAACCGCAACAAATATGTGAACAACCAAATTCCGATCGGAGAGATCTCGCCGCAAGCCGCCGCCATCCTGGCCCTTTTTCACGGACCCACTAACGGCAGCGTGTTCAATAACTATGTCGCGTCAGGATCTGGCTCCTTTAGTCAGAACAGCTTCGATACGCGCATTGACTACAACGCGGGTCCGACCGTGCAGGTCTTCGGAAGGTTTAGCCTCGACTATTTCAATGTATCCGGGAAGGGGTCGTACGGCGCGTTGGGGGGCGTTGGCTTCGGTCCTGGCGGCCTGTCCGGCAGCTCCATCACGCACAACTACAGCTTAGCAACGGGCGTAACCAAGACCTTCAGTCCAAGCTTGTTGGCCGATTTCCGCTTCGGATATTTCAAGTACAACCCGCAGGCTTCAAAACCGGACTCCGGTACCGCGCCGATGACCGGCTTCGGTATTCCTAACGCGAACTTGACCGGGCCTCTAGCAGCGGCAACGTCTGGTCTGGGCGGGTTCCTCCTCAACCAAACGCCGTCGAGTTCTTCAGCCAATAACGGTATCAATGGCAGCCCAACTGTAAGCTGGGGCGACGGGTTGGGCGTAGGACGCTGCAATTGCCCGCTGACAGAAAGTGAACAGCAATTCCAGTGGGTCACGAACTGGACAAAGATCCACGGCAACCACCAATTCAAGTTTGGGGCAGACGTCCGCTACGCCATGAACCTGCGCGTGCCAAGTGACGCCGGTCGCACGGGCGACTACACATTCGACTACCGCAGCACGTCGGATGGCGGTACCGGCGGTCTGGATTGGGCAACCTTCATGTTGGGCGACGTCACGCAGGTGAGCCGGTATGTCAGCACCAGCCTGACTGCGGCAGAGCGACAGCATCGCATGTTCTACTATGGCCAAGACACGTGGCGCGTCACGTCAAAGCTCACCTTTAACTATGGCCTGCGCTGGGAAGTTTATTTCCCAGAGTATGTAAACGGCAAAGGCAACGGCGGATTTGCCAACCTCGTCCAGGGTGTCGACCGGGTCGCCGGTTACGGGCCCTTCGGTCTGAACGGCAACATCAACAACGACTGGCACTACTTCGCACCGCGTATCGGTATCGCCTATCAGCTTCGGGAAAAAACTGTTCTCCGCATGGGCTATGGTCGCAGCTATGACATGGGGGTGTTCGGCTCCAACTTTGGGCACACGGTCACCCAAACCCTGCCGGTATTGGCGGCTCAGTTGGCCGTGGGTCCAACCCAAAACGTCGCAGCATTCAACTTAGCGCAGGGACCGCCGGTCTTTACTTTCCCAGCCATCCCCGCCAACGGAATTCTTCCCGTGTCGGGGCCGAACTGTTACCAACAGTCTCTCTTTGTTGGAGGCCAGAACACCCAACTCTGCGTACAGCCGCACACCCGTCCGACCTTCCAGCGGCTTCCCGAGTTGGATGCCTGGAACGCCACGATTCAGCATCAACTGAACAATACGACAACTTTGGAAGTTGCCTACATCGGCAACAAAGGAACGCACGTGTTTGCCGGGGATGGCCCGACCTACAACGTCAACAACCCCTCTATAGCTCATTACGGCCAGATCAATCCCGCGACGGGAAAGGTCTACACGCAGGCAGAACGTCGGCCATTTTACGACGCATTCACCTACCCGGGCTACCCCGACCCAACCAACACCACCGGGAGCGCACCCGGCGTATTGCAATGCTGCTCCATCGATGAGGGCAACTACCTAGGCAACGACGCCAGCAGCAACTACAACGCGTTGCAAATCAAGGTGGAGAAGCGGTTTTCTCACGGTTTCCAATTTCTTTCTCACTACACCTTTGCTCATGCCTACAAGTATGACAGCAACTACTATGCGGATTCACCGGGACTCGCCTATGGCCCCGACGACCAGGTCCGCAACCACGTCTGGGTAAACAACTTGGTATATGAGTTACCTTTCGGTAAGGGTAAGCTCTTAGGAGGAGGAGCGGGCCGAGCCGAGGACTTGATCATTGGAGGCTGGCAGATCAGCGGAACAACTACGTGGGGCAGCGGTTTGCCTTGGACCCCAAGTTTCAACGAATGCGGGGGTGAGGAGGATGTGGGAATCTGCCGTCCCGACAAGGGAACGGGGTCGTTCCACACGGGAGCGGGTTCCTTCAACCCAGTCACGCATCTGGTGCCCTTCTTTATTCCAGTACCCGATATCGTCACCACTACCGGTGGCCCTTTCGCCGATCCCGGAATTGGTAATCTGGGCAACATTGGCGTCTTCAGCTACCGCGGACCGCGCGTCTTCTATGCCGACGCAACCATCTTGAAGAACTTCTCCATTTGGGAGCGCGTGAAACTCCAATTCCGCATGGATGCTTTCAACGTGTTCAACCACCCAGTTCTAGGTTTCAACAACAACCAGGGCGGAAGTGGTCAATGTATTGATTGCGCCGGCAATGGCAACATCACCGACATCGAGCACGATGCGTCACCCGGTTCAGCCACGGGCATGCGGCAACTCGAGTTCGCGTTGAAGTTGATCTTCTAGCCGTTCCAGACAGAATCTCACGAGGGAGTCGTTAACGACTCCCTCGCGCTTGTAATTGCGTCTCGAGGCTTGACCCAGGTCTGCTTCCAGCCCTAACATCGAACCGGATCATGCCGTTTAGCCTTCGCCGTCCTTCGCAGTTCTCCGCGGTTTTCGGGTTCATAGTCCTGCTCACGAGCATCGCAACTTGTGCGCAACCGTCTAACGCTTCCTCGCCGACTGTCCAGCCCGTGGTCAATTTCGTTGACATCGCCGAAAAGGCGGGGCTGGCCTTCACTAACGTCTTCGGCGGGCTCACGACGAAGAAGTACATTATTGAGACCACCGGCACGGGTGTCGCCATCTTCGATTACGATAACGACGGCTGGCCGGACATCTTCTTCGTGAATGGAACAACCCTCGAAGGCTTTCCCGCGGGAAAAGGGCCGAGCAACCATCTTTACCGCAACAATCACGATGGAACCTTCACCGATGTAACCGCGCGGGCCGGTCTGACGGCCACAGGCTGGGGCCAAGGTGTCTGTGTGGGCGATTACGACAACGACGGCTGGGAAGACCTCTACGTCACCGCTTACGGAAAGAACCGTCTGTATCACAACCAGCATGGAGTGTTCACCGAGGTCGCAGAGAAGGCCGGGGTTGCGGGATCAGGCAAGGCTTGGGGCACAGGCTGCGCTTTCATAGATTACGACCGTGACGGGCTTTTAGATCTGATCGTAGCGAATTATGTGGATTTCGATCTCTCCACCACGCCCGCTCCCGGAGAGCGAACTTCCTGCATCTGGAAAGGCACGCCAGTGATGTGCGGGCCGCGAGGCCTACCCGGCGCGAAGAACATTCTCTACCACAACCGCGGCAATGGCGTGTTTGAGGACGTCACCACCAAAGCCCACATCGACCAGACCAATGGCCACTATGCCTTCAGCGTCTCCACCCTCGACTACGACGACGACGGATGGCCCGACATTTATGTAGCCTGCGACAGCACTCCGAGCATCCTGTATCACAACAATCGCGACGGCACCTTCACCGATGTAGCCGTCACCGCCGGCGCCGCCTTCAACGAAGACGGCCGCGAGCAAGCCGGCATGGGCACAACCGTAGCCGACTACGACGGCGACGGCCGTCTCGACATCTTCAAGACCAACTTCTCCGACGATACCTCGACCCTCTACCGCAACAATGGCGACGGCACCTTCACCGACGCGACCTACGCCGCCAGCCTGGGATTACACACCAAGTATCTGGGCTGGGGCACCATGTTCTTCGACTTCGACAACGACGGCTGGCCCGATCTGATTCTGGCCAACGGACACGTCTATCCCGAGGTGGACAAATATCACCTGGGCAGCAGCTACGAAGAGCCTCGAATCCTGTATCACAACAATGGCAATGGCATGTTCACGGATATCTCAGAGTCGGCGGGCGCAGGCATTACGACCGCCTCGTCGTCCCGAGGCCTCGCCGTGGGCGATCTCTGGAACGATGGCCGCATCTCCGTAGTCGTCAGCAACATGAACGCCCAGCCCAGCCTGTTGGTGAATCAGGTCCGGTATCCAAATCACTGGATCGCGTTCAAGACGGTGGGAACCGTCTCCAACCGCGATGGAATTGGCGCGCGGATCACGGTCCGGGTCGGTAGGAGAACCTTGGTCGACGAAGTCCGCAGCGGATCGAGTTACATCTCCAACAACGACATGCGCGTCCACTTCGGGCTAGGCGCAGCGACCAAAGTCGATTCGGTCGCGGTCCGCTGGCCGAGCGGACGGATGGAAACTTTCGAGGGTCTGTCGGTCGATACAATCCATACGTTGAAAGAGGGCGCTGGAACCGTGGTAGGACCTGGTTCGACGAAACAATGAATGATCATAAATGGCGGGCTGGCCCAGGCTTTCCTAAACACAAAAGGCTGATGAGATAACCGTGTCGGCTCCTTGCGAGCGAGTAGACTTGGAAGCGCTCAAAGCGACCAAGGCTCGGAGGAAAGGAGCCGAGCGATGATGATTATAGGTTGTGATTTGCATACGCGCTACCAGCAGATTGCCATGCTGGACACGGAAACCGGCGAGTTGGTAGAGCGGCGTTTAGAGCACGGGAGCGGAGAAGCGAGAGCGTTTTATGCCGCGCTCGTGGGTGGGGTGCGGGTGGGGATTGAGGCCACGGGGCACACGCACTGGTTCGAGGCCATGCTGGCGGAGTTGGGTCACGAGCTGTGGATGGGCGATGCGGCCAAGATTCGGGCGGCGGTGGTGCGCAAGCAGAAGACGGATGCACGCGATGCGGCGCATCTGTTGGAACTGCTGTGCAGCGAGCGCTTTCCCAAGATCTGGCGGCCGTCTTGGGCGGAGCGGGATCTGCGGCAGTTGGTGTGGCATCGGCAGAAGCTGGTGTGGATGCGAGGCGCGGTGAAGAATCAGATGCATGCGCTGGCCATGGGCGAGGGCGTGTGTCGCAAAAAGAAATTATTCACCGCCAAGGGGCGCCAGGAACTGGAAGCGCTGGCACTGGGGCCGTGGGCGAGCTATCGGCGGCAAGAGTTGCTGCGCCTGTTCGATGAACTGCAGGCTTCGGTGGCCCGACTGGACCAGGCGGTGGAACAAGCCGCGAAGAGTCAGGCGTTGGCGGTGCGGTTGATGACTCATCCCGGAGTGGGGCCGGTGACGTCGCTGGCTTTCGTGCTGATCATCGGGCCGGTGGAGCGTTTCCAACACAGCAAGCAAGTGGTGAGTTATCTGGGACTGAATCCGCAGGAGCACAGTTCGGGCGGGAAGCAGCGGCTGGGATCGATCAGCAAGCAAGGCAACCCGATGATGCGTTCGTTGCTGGTCGAAGCCGGCCCACCGCGGCGCGTTTCGATCCGCAGCTGCGGCGGGTGTATCAACGATTGAAGTTCCGTCGTGGGGCTTCGGTGGCCAAGGTCGCCGTGGCCCGCAAGCTGGCCGTGAGGATGTACTGGATGCTGCGCAGCACGGCGGATTACGCGCAGCTGGTTCGCATGCAAGGCAGCCCGCGGGGCACCCTGGTGGAGAAAGATTCATCGCTGGGCTGATTGGGCGCCTTGCCTCCCTGAGCAGTTGGGGAGTCTGAACAACGAATCATGGTCGGAGTGAGGGACCGAATAGATGGTTGGTGGAACTAAGTTCCATCGCGTGATTCTGTAAAGCGAGCTTAGGTCGTCATGAGCAAAAGCAACAACAAAAGCAACGGCTTTCTAATAAGTGAAAACCAAAACCCCGAGATTCAGCGCCGCCCCGACGGCCCTGCCCATCTCGGACTCTACGTGTCTCTTGACAACGCCGACACGGTTATAGAGGGTGCCCCGTCCTTTCTCGCGTTCTTGGCAAGGGCGGGGCTCTTAGAGGCCCTTCCCTGACCGCAAGACTCGTGGACTCTGCTACGTAAATCAGCGGCCGACCAATTTCTGCAGCTCTTCGGGGTACCGGGCGCCTTGTACCGCGATCTTTGAGGCGGCAATCTCCAGTTCGCGGAGATCATCGGGCGAAAGTTTAACGTTAGCGGCTCCCATGTTTTCTTCGAGACGATGCAACTTGGTCGTGCCCGGGATCGGAACAATCCACGGCTTCTGCGCCAGCAGCCAAGCGAGTGCGATCTGCGCAGGTGTCACTTTCTTCTGTTGCGCGAATCGGCCAACCAGATCCACCACGCCCTGATTCGCTTTCCGGTTCTCTTCGGTAAAGCGAGGGACAATGTTGCGGAAATCGCCTTTGTCGAACTTCGTATCCCCGCTGATTTTTCCGGTAAGGAAGCCCTTTCCAAGAGGACTAAATGGAACGAACCCGATCCCGAGTTCTTCCAGCGTCGGTATCACTTCCGCTTCAGGTTCTCTAAACCACAGCGAATATTCACTCTGGAGCGCAGTGACGGGTTGAACTGCGTGTGCGCGCCGGATGGTCTGAACTCCTGCCTCGGAGAGTCCGAAGTGCTTGACCTTGCCCTGCTGAATTAGTTCCTTCACGGTTCCGGCAACGTCTTCAATCGGAACGTTCGGATCGACACGGTGTTGATAGAACAGGTCGATAACATCAGTCTTCAGACGCTTGAGCGACGCCTCGGCGACTTCCTTGATGTGCTCTGGCCGGCTGTCCAACCCGGCCTGCTTGCCCGTGCCCGGATCAAGCTTGAATCCGAACTTGGTGGCTATCGCTACGTTCGCGCGGAACGGAGCCAGAGCTTCACCCACGAGTTCTTCGTTCGTAAACGGGCCGTAGACTTCGGCCGTGTCGAAGAACGTAACGCCGCGTTCCACGGCCGCCCGGATGACCGAGATCATCTCCTGCGTGTCTCCGGCCGGGCCGTAGCCAAAGCTCATTCCCATGCAGCCTAAGCCAAGAGCCGAAACTTCCAAGTTACTATTTCCAAGAGTGCGCTTCTGCATTGTTTTCTCCTACGCTGCGAAAATTCCGTCTGCCTCAAGGGCACCGCAAGCCTAAGCATAGTTTCCTGAACCTTGGGCCTCTTGCCTATTTCGATGAAGTTCTTGCCGGATTCTCCGAAATTCGCCAGGCAGGTCATCCTGTTCAGGATGCCGCGCGGCCTCAGAGAGCACACTGCGGAACTTGCGCCGCTTCCACCAGCCAGAAGCGCAACAACGAGTTGCCCTGCTTGCTGATATGTCCCAGCCGGCGCCGCTCCCCGCTCGATTCCTCCGACGGCCCAGTCCCAGATAGCTCGAAATCTACTTGCCGCGGCGAAACCGCGCTGTCCTCCCGATGATGAGCACGAAGGCCAGTGCGGTGAGTGGCCCCACGCCGGGATGCGTCATCCAGCGCTGCGCCTCAGGACATTTCTCCACTTCCTGTTCAATGGCTTGCGTCAGCTCGGTGATCGTCGGGTTCAGTCGGTCCAGCAACTCTAGCAGATCTCGCCGACGCCGGCTTGCCCACGGTGCCAAGGGGAACGACTCCAAAGCCCCAGAACTTAATCAACCAATTAATGACTCAGCACACTAGGAGCTTCTCACGCTGCGAAATCCACTCGGGATGCTTGCGGGATGATTCCGGCCTTGTGGCCCATGTCGAGCAGGCGGCGGACGGCTTCGCGGCCATCGGGGCCGTAGTCGAGGGTGCGCTCGTTGACGTACATGCCGACGAACTTGTCGGCGAGCTGGGCGTCGAGGTCGCGGGAGAATTGCATGGCGTAGGATAGCGCTTCTTCGCGGTGATCGAGGGCGTATTGGATGCTCTCGCGTAGGGCGGTGGCAACGGTGGACATCAGCTCCGGCCCCAGGCTGCGGCGGATGGCGTTGCCTCCCAAGGGCAGTGGAAGGCCGGTGACTTTCTGCCACCACTTGCCGAGATCGACGACGCGATGCAGGCCGGACTTGTCGTAGGTCAGCTGGCCTTCGTGAATGATGAGGCCGGCCTCCTGCCTGCCATCCAGCACTTGCGGGATGATCTGGTCGAAGGGGACGACGTCGGTTTCGATGCCGGGAGCGAACAGCTTGAGGACCAGATAGGCGGTGGTCAGGGTTCCGGGAACGGCAATGCGCTTGTGCTTAATATCGCTCACTGAAAATGCCCGCTGGGCTACGATCATGGGGCCGTAGCCGTCTCCCACACTGCCGCCGCTGGGGAGCAGAGCGTAGTGATCCTGAATGTAGGGATAGGCGTGAAAGGAAATTGCGGTGACGTCGTAGATGCCTTCTATGGCCTTGCGGTTCAGGGTCTCGATGTCGCAAAGAGTATGGGTAAAACGCAGGCCGGGCGCGCGAACCTTGTTGGTGGCCAGCCCGTAAAACATGAAGGCGTCATCGGAGTCGGGGCTGTGAGCGATGGTGATCTCGCGTTTGCCTTCGGTGATGGGCGTTGGCGAGTGTTCGGAAGGGCTGGCGCTGACAGTCATGGCTGAACCTTATGGAAACGCTGCCAGCCGCTGGCCAGCGCGGCGGCGGACATCATCTTGATGACTTCGGCGAAAACAAACCAATAGAGGCCGAAGCGTATGGCTTGTGCGAACGAATGGGTGAGGATGGCTAGCCAGGAGAGGCCCCCCACGAATAAATAAATTTCGGCTAGAGCGCAGGCCGCGGCTGCGCGCGCGAAAGTCTTGTTTTTCACGATGTGTGCTTCGAAGATCTTTCCTTCAAAAACCCAGCCAGCGATGCCGGCGACGAACGGATAAGCCAGCAGGAACCCACCCGTCGGACCGAGCAACTGGGCCACCCCGCCGGGCCCGGTGGGACTAAACACTGGTATACCGATGAGGCCTTCCGCGAGGTAAAGAACGAGCGCGGCAAAGCCGCGACGGCTGCCCAGCGAAAGTCCCACGAGCAGCACGCCGAAATTCTGCAGCGTCAGAGGTACTGGAGTGAACGGCAACGGCAGTGTGATGCGCGCGCACGCAGCCACGATAAAGCTGGCTCCAATCACAATGGCGACTTGGCCCGCGCCGTCGAGAACGCGATCGGGCGTGCCGAGGATCTGAGTAGCTGGTTTGGCCATTTTGCGATTCTCCGATCTCCTGCGAGAGGATTGCTTATGCTAGAGACTGTCCACTTCGCGATGGACGCCGCTTTTTCTTAACGCAGCGGAAGCCTTCAAGTGGCGGCGCACACGAAGATAAGCGGCTATGCCCGCCCACAGCACTGCTCCGCCGCTGCAGGCGAGAATCAGGAATAACCATATCATCCGCACAATGCCTTAGGATATCAAAACGCAGGGGCGCGTGCCGATTGCGGCCATAATCATCTGGCCGCCATGGCATGCTCCACTTCCTCGGCGGTGTGGGGAAGTTCCTCGGTCAACTCGATCAGCTTGCCGCTGGCGTCCACGTAATACATGTCTTCAATTCGCACTCCCAGCTTTTCCTCCGGAATGTAAATCCCGGGCTCGATGGTGAAAACCATCCCTGGGGCGAGGGGGACATCGTAATCGCCGGCATCGTGGACATCGAGACCGACGAAGTGACCGAGGCCATGAATGAAGTATTTGCCTAGAGGTTCGCCGTGCAGGTCTTTGCCATGCGAGTTGATGTAATCGTAGGCGACATTGTGGATGGAGTTGGGCTGATCACGCCTGAGGTGGGACTTTCCTGATTGAAACGCGGCTATGGCCGCGCGCTGGGCTCCCAGGACAATGTCGTAGATCTCACGCTGACGGGCGGTGAACTTTCCCGTGGCCGGCAGAGTGCGAGTGATGTCGGAGGCGTAGAGCGAATATTCCCCGGCCGCATCGATCACGACCACGTCTCCGGACTGGATCGGTCCTGAATCGTCGGAATAGTGGAGAACGGTGGAGTTGAAGCCGGAGCCGACGATGGGAGCGTAGGCTGGACGTTCGCAACCGCGCTTGCCCCACTCGTATTGCATCAGGGCGGAAATTTCGCGTTCGCTCATGCCTGGTTTCAGGGTGCGCATAGCTGCGAAGTGCGCCGCGATGGAGGCGTTGACGGCTTTGCGGATGCGGTCCATTTCTCCCGCATCCTTGTAGGTGCGGAGGGAGGCGAGTAGCGGACGAACGTCCTGAAACGAGACTCCCAGGGGAAATGCGTTGGCGCGACTCAGCCACTCCAGTGGCGTTTTGGAGTTTGGGGTCTCGCCGGGGCCGGGTGTATCGGTATAAATAGTGGTTCTGGGCTGGGGCAGTAGGCGAACAAGTTCCTCGCGCATGCTGTCGAGTGCTTCGACGTGGTCGAACCCGGTGATGCGGGCGGCCTCGGAATTCTCTGGACCAAGCTTGGGCCCGGTCCATTTTTCCGCGGCGTAGTTGTGTGCGGGCAGGAAAAGAATCTCTGTATAGGCGCGCGCTGGGTCTTTGCCCTTGGCTTCGACTGCAGGCGCAATCAGGAGGGCCGCTCCGGGTTCGGCCCAGCCGGAGAGATAGAAGAAATCGCTGTCAGGGCGGTATCCATAAATCGCGTTTGGACCCTCGGCTTCGGTGGGGGCGAAGAGTAAGGTCACACCTCCGCTGGTTTTGGTTGCAAGGGCTTGCCGCCGGGCGTGGTAGTCGGTGTTCGGTTGGCGATCCAGAGCCGAACCAAACTGAGCGAGAAGCAGGATTTCGAAGAGAACAGCCAAGACGAAGACCTTGCCCATTGAGCTTCCTCGAACTTCCGAATTGACCTCAAACACCGACCGGAAATGGTTTCGTATGCGTCTCAGCACTGAGCGAGATTCCCGCGAACCGGCCCTGTAGCAGAGACATCAGTCCCGTGTACCAATAGCCCAGCACGAACAGAATCAGGAATGGGACCGTGATGTAATTCTCGTTGTCTATCGCGTAGTAGACGGTAGTGGCGAAATAGCAGCCAATCAGCAGCTCTACCCATGGCACCCAGCCGAGGCGTCGGCGATAGTTGTTGACGCGCACTTTGTCCTTCTTGGACTCAACGTGATATTTCGGAGTGCGGGCGAATTCGGACTGCTTTCCCAGTAACGCTTCCAGCACGGCGCGCGTATTGGTGACGGTGAGCCCGATACCCAGAGCCATCAAAAATGGAAGATACAGGAGAGCGCGAAACCACTTCCCGGGAAATAACTCCCGCTGCGAGACCAGATAAAAACTGGAAATCGAAAAAGTCGAGGCCATGAACAAGGGCAAGTCGATGTACAGCATCTGAAACCAGCCCTGGTAGAAACGAATGATCATGGCCGGCAGCAGCAGCACCGAGAGCACAATCATCAGCGGATAGCTGAGATTTGCAGTCAGGTGATACCAAGCTTCGAGCTTTACGTGGAATCTTTGATCGCTCTTGAGCACCTGGGGCAGAATCTTCTTGCTGGTTTGAATCAGACCCTTGGCCCAGCGAGCCTGCTGCGTCTTGAAAGCGGTCATCTCTACCGGCAGTTCGGCCGGACATTCCACATCCTGCAGATAAACAAACTGACAGCCTTTCAGTTGTGCCCGGTAGGAGAGATCAGTATCTTCGGTCAGGGTGTCGTGCTGCCAGCCTCCGGCGTTGTCGATCGCGCTTCGTCGCCACATTCCCGCGGTTCCGTTGAAGTTGAAAAAGAGATTGCTGCGAGCCCGGCCGGAGTGCTCCAACACGAAATGCCCGTCCAGCAAAATGGCTTCAACCTCGGTGAGAAATGAATAATTGCGATTGATGTGGGTCCAGCGGGTTTGCACCATTCCGATCTTGGGATCGGTGAAGTGGTGAATGACACGCTGCAGAAAATCTTCCGGCGGAACAAAGTCCGCATCGAAGATTGCGACGAACTCGCCTTGGGCCGTATTCAGACCCTCTGCCAATGCTCCCGCCTTGAATCCCTCCCGATTGGAACGATGATGATAGCTGATCGGGAATCCCTTGCCAGCGTAGTGATTGACCAACCCGCGTGCCACCGCGACGGTTTCGTCGGTCGAGTCGTCGAGCACCTGAATGTCGAGTTTCTCCAGCGGATAGCTCAAGCGGCAAATGGCGTCTAGCAGCCGCTCGACCACGAATTGCTCGTTGAAGATTGGGAGCTGGACCGTGACCCGCGGCAGCTCCCGGAAATGCCCGGGTGGGTCGGTCGTACGGTTCCTCTTGTTCTTGTAGTAGAGGTAGACGAGAACATAACGATGTGCGCCATACGATGCCAGCAGGATCAGCACGATGAAATAAGGAATCAGCAGGGCGGTGTCGAAAGCGTTGGGGTGGTACAGGCCCTGGAAAGTCTTATCGAGAAAATGCTGGCGGATATACTGCCCAATCCCCTTCGGAGCGACGAAGGCGGCAAACAGTTGGCAGGGAAAGAGCATGGTGTTCTTGGGGGGAACCTTTCAGTGGCTCGCGGCGAGCCTATCCGAAACTACTATTCTACCTGATCGAAGGTTCCGGAATTGGGAGCGCAGGTAGGTTGGTGTGAAGACGGGGTGCCATGCTCTCTTCAGGAGTTAACTTGCTTTCCACTGTTCCGGGGCTGATAATTTAATTGACCTTGACGGGGTACTGTGATTTTGAAAATGGCCTCCAGATAAGAGGCCGTTTTCATTTGCGAATTAGTTGAGGAAGTATGTCCGGTAGAGCGTATCTCGCTGCACCGGCTTGAAGCCGGCGTCGCGGATGATTCGCCGCAACTCTTCCTCAGTCGTGCAGTTGGTCACGCCCGCAGCCCGCACTACATTTTCTTCGAGCATCACCGAGCCCACGTCATTGCCGCCGAACTGCAGGCCAAGCTGGCAAACTTTCAATCCTTGCGTCACCCAACTGGATTGCACGTTCAGGAAATTCGAGAGGTAGAGCCGGGAGATCGCCAGTACCTTCAAATACTCAACGGCCGTGGCTTCATCCCAGTGGCGGCCACCCAGAGCGGTATTCGTAGGCTGGAAGCTCCAGGGGATAAATGCCGTGAAGCCGCCGGTTTCTTCCTGCAATTCGTAGAGCCGCTGCAAGTGATTCACGCGGTTTTCGTAGTTTTCGCCTACGCCGAACATCATGGTTGCGGTAGTCCGCATACCAAGCTGGTGCGCCGTACGATGTACGTTAAGCCAATCGTCAGTCAGGCACTTCAGGCGGGCGATCTTGTAGCGGACTTCATCGTCGAGAATTTCCGCTCCGCCGCCGGGGATCGAATCCAGACCCGCATCTCTCAGTCGCGCAATGGTGTCGCGGATGCTCAGTTCACTGTATTCCGCAATCGCGATAATCTCTGAAGCTGAGTAACAGTGCAGGTGAATTTTTGGGAAGCGCTGCTTGATGCCGCGCAGCATTTGCTCGTGCCAGTCAATTTTCAGGTCGGGATGCAGGCCGCCCTGCATCAGCACTCCCGTTCCCCCCATTTCGACGGTTTCACGAATCTTTTCGTAAATGGTTTCGAAATCGAGGATGTATCCCTCTTTCGCCTTCGGCCCTTTCAGCGGACGGTAGAAGGCACAAAAGGTGCAGTACTCGGTACAGTAGTTGGTGTAATTAATGTTGCGGTCAATGATGTAGGTGGCCACGCCCTCGGGGTGGAGCTTGCGACGCACCGCGTTGGCTTCCATGCCGATGCCGATCAGGTCGTCGGAGCGAAACAAGTCGAGAGCTTCCTGCTTGGTCAGGGTCATGGACGATCAGAAAAAGACTACGATAATTCTAGTGGAGGCAGAGTGGTTCTTCAAAATCAGTTGATCTTCGGATTGGCAGGAGGGGCGAAGCCCGAGATCAGTGACTTGATAATCAGGGGCGCCGAGCCGCCGATGTTAAGAACAACGAGGGCCTGCACTTCTTTGAACCCGTACACTGTCGCCAATCCGCCGCCAAGGGCAGCCATAATCAAGCTCATGACCCAATAGAAGGGTGATTTCAAATATCTGGGGAGAGTATCAGGATCGTTCTTGCGAAGTTCGTAGACGGTGAGGAATTCTCCTAAGCAACCTCCCACAAAGCCGACAACGAAAATCCACAGGGGTTTTTCGAGCAGCATGACGCTCCCTTGGATGCGGATCAGTCTCTAAGAACGAGGTCCCGGAAAGCTAGGCAATGCCGCGGCGGCCCATGGATAGGTAATCCAACGCCTTTTCGATGAACGGTTCTTCCGCTGGTTCGGTCCTTTCCGCAAGTTGGTAGATCAGCCCGTATTTCAGCGACTGGCCAACTCGGATGATGTCCTTGTACTTTTTGAGGGTGCTCAAGACCTCAGATTCCGATAGACCGGTCGATTTGGTTAAGCCATCCAGTGTCCGCCAACTCCACTGTTTGTCGTCTAGAGCTTCGAGCACTTTGTGCTCAGTGGGATCAGTTGTTTCGCCCTTCGGAGTCATATTCGTGCCCCTCCAGAGTCCTCGACCAAGACCCATTACGATTCTACTCGTTCTTCTTTCCTAGCCTAAAATTACACGAGTAATGGCGGCGAAGTGACTCCAATGGCAGGTCTTATGGAGCGATTGATTCTCGACCTCGATCCCTGTATCAACGGGTGCAGCGGAAGCAGTTCTGTCCTTACTTGTAGCGAAGATACTGAATTAGCGTAAGAATTCCGCCCACGACCGCCAAGCCGATCAGTACGCCCACGGCAAGCTTGTCGTACCGGGCAAAGAAGCGCAAGATGTGGCGTCCATAGAGCGCGCCGAGGTAAGCAGCGACCGAATAGCGGACCGCGCGGCCGAGTGTCAGTGCCCCCAGAAACTTCAGTCGCGAGTACTGCATGGCGCCAGCCGCCAGCAGAAAAGGCACGAAAGGGAAAGGTGGAGGCAGCAGGGCTGGAATCGCGATCGCACCGAATCCCCATCGTTCAAACTTCTTGTAGACTTTCGCGGCTCTCCTTTTCGAGAGCCGGCGTTCCATCGCGTGCTTGCCGCCCTTTCGCGCCAGACTGTAAGTGATGTAGCCGCCGAGCACCGCTCCAATGGTCGCCATCAGCGCGTAATAGGGCCACGGCTCGCGATGGCGGGCCGACAACCAGATGGTCAGGACATCCATGCTGCCAGTGAGTGGAACGACGGAGTTGTCCGCGATTCCTAACAAAACCAGCCCCGGCCCGCCTAACCGGCGCAGGCGCACCCAGGTGGAAACTGCGAGTAAAGGCTGGAGATGAGGCAGCATGCGAGTGCGGTATTGGTAGTTTACGTTGAAGGCAATCGGTCTAAATCACCGCCGTCTTCGCTGCATCGAGAAAGCACAATGGCGGTGCGGATTCAAGGGCCCCGCATTGGCGAGCATATTGATAGAAGAGCTTCATGCCATCCAGGCAATCCGGGTCCAGGGAGTAATGGATGTTCTCCGTCAGATAGCGCTTCACTTCTTCCTGACTCAAGCCCAGGCGCGGCGCCCACGCGCGGGCTATGTGATCAAGGCTCTCCGGCAGCAGCCCATGGTCACGTGATTCCTGAAACACGGTGGCGAGGTCCAGGTCGCGCGGCGCGTCGTTCAAGGCCGCCTGCCGTATGGCCCAGAAGGCAAAGACAAACGGTTTGCCCGTCAAACGTATCCACTCCTCGGCGAGATCGAAAGTAAGATAGCGGGCGCGATCGATCTGCAGGGCGGGATCACCAATCACCAAGCCGGCATCGTTTATCTTCAGCATCTGTTCGATGTCCGGCGCCATGGCGGTAAATGTTCTGCTGCCTCCCCACCATTTCGCAAACAGAACTTTGATCAGTGCGACCGAGGTCATGGACGAAGTATCGAGCGCGACGGTCTGAATCTTCTCCAGCGGGACCTTGCTGACCAGCAGGATCGAGCAAACTGCCCGCCGCGAAGCGATGGCTACTCCGGGAAGAATGGCGAGATCGGGGACGCTGGTGTAGGCCGCCGCTGGAATGATGCCAATATCCGCCGACCCCTCGCGCAAACTGGCGGCACACTGGGAAGGAAGAGTGTAGGAAATGTCAAAGGCGGAACGAGCGTCAGAGGAACCAATGCACCCGTGCTCGAAATCCCACATCAGGGGCGCAGTATTAAGGTAGGAAATCGCGGAAATCCGAAGGCGTTTCATGAGGGAGCTAAGCGATTCTAACAAACCCCAATGTTCATCTTACCTTGACACTGCCTTCCCGACGTGTATAGATGCGGCGAGAGACCCTTGGAGGTTGGAGTGTCCGAAGCAGGTGTTTCAGTTTGCAAAACCAGCGAAACGTCCATGCAGTGGCTGGCCTTGGCTCTGACGCCGGGCTTGGGGCCTACAAAAGCTCGCCGCGTAATTGAGTTTTTCGGCAGCGTGCAAGCGCTATTCCGAGCCTCCCTCACCGAACTGGAAGCTGCCGGCCTTCGTTCGGTTTCGGCGCAATCGCTGGGGACCGGGCGTTCCATGGAGTTGGCGCAGGACGAACTGGGGAAGGCCGCCGCCGCCGATGCACAAATCGTGGCTTTGGACGACCCTGCCTACCCGACACAGTTGAAACAGATTTACGATCCGCCTCTCATTCTTTACGTGCGTGGGAATGACACAGTCATCTCGCAACCTGGAATCGCCCTGGTGGGTACGCGTCATCCCACGCCATACGGATCGGGTATGGCGGAGCGGTTGGCATGTGATCTGGCCGCGCGCGGCCTTGTGATATTCAGCGGTATGGCCCGGGGCATCGATACTGCCGGGCATCGCGGCGCGATTGCGGCAAAGGGCAAAACCGTGGCAGTGTGGGGCACGGGTGTTGATGTCGTATATCCCAAGGAGAACACGCGATTGGTGGAACAGATTCTCGCTCTCGGCGGCGCCGTCATCTCTGAATTTCCGATCGGCACTTTTCCCGCGCCGCAGAACTTTCCCATCCGCAACCGCATCATCAGCGGAATCTCTTTGGGAGTTTTGGTAGTGGAAGCCGCCGAATACAGCGGCACGCGAATTACCGCGCGCTGTGCCTTGGAGCAGAATCGCGAGGTCTTCGCCGTGCCCGGTAATGTCACCAACAAAGGGTCCTGGACGCCGAACACCCTCATCAAACAGGGCGCGAAGCTGGTGGCCACCTGGGAGGATATTTGGGAAGAACTTCCGACCCAAGTGCGACTTACGCTCCAGCCCGAGGGCGGCGATGAATCGCAGGTGGGACAAACCGCATCTCTATTTGGAGAAGCCGAACTGTCGCCCCACGAAAAAAAGATTTTCGCGCTCCTCAAGGCGGACGAATCCACTCACATCGATGAAATTGTGGAACGGCTGGAGCCGGCGCTGTCGTCCTCCGAGATATTCGCGGCGCTGTTCGAGTTGGAGCTAGCGGGCAAGGTGAAGCAGCTGCCGGGGAAGAATTTTGTGAAGAGCTTCTAGCTGCTAGCTTCTGGCTTCTAGCTCAGAAGGACGGTCGCCGATGGAGGACTTCAAAGATCTAAGAGTTTGGGCAAAGGCGCATGAGCTTACTCTGAACGTCTATCAGAAAACTCGTTGCTTCCCAAAAGAAGAAATGTATGGTCTCACCAGCCAAATGCGTCGTTCGGCCGCCTCGGTAGGGGCGAACATTGCTGAAGGATGTGGTCGCAGGTCAGATGGGGAGATGAGACGCTTTCTCCAGATCGCCCGTGGTTCGGCAAACGAACTGGAATACCACCTTCTCTTGGCGAAGGATTTGCAACTTCTTGATCTCGTGGATTTCGCTGATCTGGAAGCGAAGGTGCTTGAGATCCAACGTATGCTGGCCTCGTCCGCGGCAACGGTAAAGGGTGCCGTTGCAAGCTAGAAGCTAGCAGCTAGCAGCCAGAAGCTGACCCACACAACTTGTTGCCAGCTTGCCATTCGTGCTAGTTTCAAAAAACGAAGTCATCCGCTGAGGACACATTGGCCAAAGGTTTAGTCATCGTCGAGTCGCCTGCCAAGGCGAAGACCATCCAGAAATATCTGGGCAAGGGCTTCACCGTCGAAGCCTCACTCGGTCACGTCAAGGATCTGCCTAAGAGCACGCTCGGGGTCGACGTCGACAACGATTTCGAGACCGAATACGTCGTGATTCCGGGCAAAGAGAAAGTGGTCGCCCGGCTGAAGAAGCTGGCGCTGGGCATGGATACGATCTACCTCGCGCCTGACCCGGATCGCGAAGGCGAAGCCATCGCCGCCCACTTAGCGGAAGAACTGGGTGACGGCGCCAAAGCCAAGAAAAAAAAGAAAAAAAGTAAGAAGGACGATGTAGAACCGCAACGCATACGCCGTGTTACTTTCAACGAGATCACGCAGCGCGCCGTCCGTGAGGCTTTTGAGCATCCGCGTGACATCGATCAGAACCTCGTGGATGCGCAGCAGGCCCGGCGTGTTCTTGACCGGCTCGTGGGCTATCAAGTTTCGCCCCTGCTTTGGGATAAGGTACGCCGAGGTCTGTCCGCTGGCCGGGTGCAGACCGTGGCCTTGCGGCTCATCGTTGAGCGTGAACGCGAAATCAAGGCCTTTGAGAAGAAAGAGTACTGGACCATTGATGCCAATCTCTCTAAACCGCCGGCATTCGACGCCCGTTTCCAGGGCAAGGGCGAAGAAAAGATCGAAGTCACCAACGGCGAGGACGCAGAGAAAATCCGCGCCGCGCTGGAGAAAGCCGACTGGGTTGTCCGCACCGTCGATCGCAAGGAGCGACGACGCAACGCGACTCCACCGTTCACCACCAGCAAACTGCAGCAGGATTCCTCTCGCAAGCTGCGCTTCAGCGTGAAGCGCACCATGATGATCGCTCAGCGCCTGTACGAAGGTGTGGAGCTGGGCGAAGAAGGGCTGGTCGGTCTCATTACTTACATGCGCACCGACTCCGTGCGGGTTTCGAACGAAGCGCTCGGCGAAGTCCGCGAATACATCAAGACTCAGTATGGCGATCAGTATCTACCGGAAGCGCCCAACGCCTACAAAGAGAAGAAGGCGGCGCAGGCGGCCCACGAAGCCATCCGGCCGACTTCGGTCATGCGTCATCCCGATCAGGTGAAGCAATATTTAAAAGAAGACGAATTCAAAGTCTACAAGCTGATCTGGCAACGGTTCGTGGCCTCCCAGATCATGCCCGCGGTCTTCGATCAGACTACAGTCGACATCGACGCCAAGTCAGGCGTGGACACGTTCTGGTTCCGCGTGACCGGCTCGGTTCTCAAGTTCGACGGCTTCCTCAAGGTTTACGAAGAGTCCAAAGAGGGCAAGGATGAAGAAGACGAGGAACTCAAGCACAAGTTGCCCGCCCTCGATCCGGGTCAGAAACTAACGCTCAAGGCGCTGAAGCCGGAGCAGCACTTCACCGAGCCTCCCCCGCGCTACAACGAGGCTTCGCTGGTGAAGGAACTCGAGGAGCGCGGCATTGGCCGTCCTTCCACATATTCCGCCATTCTCAGCACCATCCAGGAAAGGCAGTATGTGCAAAAACTCGGTGGCAAGTTTACGCCAACGGAAATTGGTCTGGTTGTAACCGATCTCTTGGTGGAAAACTTCCCCGATATCTTCGATATCCAATACACCGCCCGCCTCGAAGAAGAGCTGGACGAGATCGAAGAAGGCAAAGAGAAGTGGACCGACGCACTGGCCGACTTCTACAAGAAATTCGAGAAAGATCTCCGTTACGCCGCCAAGCACATGGAAAACATCAAGCGGATGGAGAAGCCCACGGACGAGAAGTGCGAGCGCTGTGGTTCGCCGCTGGTGATCAAATGGGGCAAGCACGGGTCCTTCTACGCGTGCAGTTCTTACGACAAAGAAGATCCCAACAGTTGCACCTTCACCAAGGAAAATCCTATCAATTTGCCCGACCTGGACTCTGCCGATCTGCAGGAGACCACCCAAGAAGAGTATTGCGAGAACTGCGGCCGGGTGATGGTGCTGAAGCGCGGGCGATTCGGGCAGTTCATGGCGTGCACGGGATATCCCGATTGCAAGACTACGCGGCGCCTCGATCAGGGCAAAAAAGTTCCGGACATTCCGCTGGATGAACTGTGCCCCAAGTGCGGACGGAATATGATGATCCGCCACGGTCGCTACGGCGAGTTCACCACCTGCAGCGGATATCCCGATTGCAAATATGTGAAACAGAACTTTATCGGAGTCAAGTGCCCGCTTTGCAAGGAAGGTGACCTGGTCGAGAAACGGGCGCGCAAGGGGAATACGTTCTACGGCTGCGGAAATTATCCCAAGTGCAAGTTCACCTCCGCCCACAAACCAATTCCGGAAAAGTGCCCCACTTGCGGGAATGAATATTTGGTAGAGAAGTTTTTGAAGTCCGGCCCGGTAATCGCATGTCCCAACAAAGAGTGTGATTACGAGCGAGCGGTTCCTATAGAGGCCGCAGCGGTCGGGTCGAATTGAGTAGTCGGGTAATCGGGTAATTGAAAAGCTGGGGTGTCGACTTTCCCTTGTGTACGCTGTACTGGCGGTAGGGAGGCGTGCGGCGCAGATAGTCATTCCCCTGTTTCCGTGTTTCTAAGAAGCTGAACCGTTTCCGGAATTCCGGCATCTCGTAGAGTGGTAAATGACCCGATTTTCTGTCACACGATCCCATACCCTTTTGGAGGTTTTTCATGGCGAAGAAGCCTACTGCTGCAGACGCTGAGCTGATCCTCAAACTTTATGACCTGCGCCGCGAAGCCGAAATACGCAAAGCGCGCAATTGGTGGCTGGTAAACTTCTGGCCCGAAAGCACCGAAGATTTTTTGAAAATCGCAATGGCCATGGGGACCCAGGAGAACAACTGGCTGCGCCAGGTTGGCGGTTATTGGAATCTGGCTGCGAGCTTGGTTGAGCACGGAACCCTGAACCGCGAGTTGTTTCTGGAACCCAGCTTCTCTGGTGAAATGTTCGTCATCTACGCCAAGGTCCGTCCCTTTTTGAAAGACTTGCGGGAGAAGATGAAGAATCCCAGGATGTTTGCCAATGTCGAAAGCCTCATTAACAGTACGAAACCGTCACGCGAGTTTCTGAAAACCATGGAGGGCAATCTGGCTAATATGCGCAAGATGAGGGCCGAAATGCCGAAGGCCAGCTAAGCAAACCTGATTTCGTAGTTGTGCATCGGGTAATTGAGAAGTCTGTTTCCAATTACCCGATTACCACATCTTCAATTATCAATCCCGCTTTCACGAAATATATTCCCGGATGTACTCATCCTTCGACTGCGCCAACTCGTGCACATCTCCGTCGAAGATCACTTTCCCGTCGCGGAGGATGAGGAACGCCATGGGAACTTCGCCCCGGGCTCCCGGCGGCAAGGGCCGCATTTCGTTCGCTTTGCGGTCGAAATAGTGGGTCGCCATAATGAAGGCATCTTGCAGGCGATGAGTAACCAGCAGCGAGCTGGTCTTGTACACGTCGCGCTGTTTGACAATCAACTGGATGATGGTTGTGGAAGTCACCGGATCCAGACCGCCGGTCGGAGAATCGTAAAGCAGAATCTCGGGGTGGGTAATGATGGCGCGGGCAATGGCGACGCGGCGGCGCATCCCTCCCGAAAGCTCCGAAGGAAACTTGTCCACCGTATCTTCCAGTTCCACAAAGCTCAAGGCTTCCCGCACTGGCTTTTCGACTTCTTCCTCGGAAACGTTTCCCTCTTCGAGCAGCCGGAAGGCGACATTTTCCCGAACTGTCAGAGAATCGAAAAGCGCGCTTTCCTGAAAAACCATGCCGATCTTCTGCCGCAGACTGAATAGCTCCTCTTCACGCATCTGGGTGACGTCATCGCCCAGAACATAAATGTGTCCGTCGTCCGGTTTCAGCAACCCTAGCGCGAGCTTGAGGATCGTGCTCTTTCCGGAACCAGCGACGCCAAAAACGGCCTTGGTTTCCCCTTTGGCCAGGCGAAAAGAGATTCCGTCGAGCACCGGCTTGTCTTCGAACGCGATGGAGACGTTTTCGAAAACCACTACGTTGGCCGCCACGTCCGGTTCGGACGAAACGTGCTGTTCGATCGCAGTAGGAGGAGCGGCCATGTTTATTGATAGGCGAAAACCGCCATCAGCAGCTTGGTTGTGAACAAATCCACCACCAGAATCAAGACCGAGGACGCGACCACCGCCTGCGTAGTTGCCCGGCCCACGCCTTGCGTTCCGCCTCGCGCCGTCATCCCGTAGTAGCATCCGACCGTGGCAATAATGAATCCGAAAAACAACGGTTTCAGCAGGCCCATAAAAACATCCTGAAATACCAAAATCTGGTAGGCAGTATTCCAATACTGGCGCCAATCCATCCCAAACAAGAGAGTAGAAACGACGGAGCCTCCGAACAATCCCAGCAAGTCAGAGATGATGGTCAGGAAAAAGAGCATAAATGTCGTGGAAACCACCCGCGGGGTCACCAACTTTTTCATCGGGTCCGTGCCCAGCGCGCGCATGGCATCAATTTGTTCGGTCACAACCATGGAGCCCAGTTCGCTGGCCATGCCAGAAGCGTTTCTGCCGGCAACCATGAGCCCAGTAATGATGGGGCCAAGTTCGCGTACCATGCCCACTGACACCAGTTGTCCGATCAAAGAAAGCGATCCAAACCTTTGCAGCGTATTGGCGCTATTCAAAGCGAGTTCGGCGCCGATGGACAATCCGGTGAGCACAATAATGGGGAGCGATCCAAAACCGATCAGGTCGGCCTGCTGGATCATGTCGGCTAAGTAATGAGGCGGGCGGAAGAGGTTGGCGACCGATCGGCCCGCGAGCAGGGAGTAATCCTGGATTGATTGGACCGTTTCTTTAGCGAACTCCGTGGGAGAAATCAGTTCCATGCGATTCAGGAATCGTGCGGCCGCGTCCTTGCCGAACTATAGCAGAGGTGAGGAAAGCTTTCAGCTATCAGCTGTCAGCTTTCAGCCAAAAAACGCCTGAAGCAATGGTCCGCACAGCTGATAACTGAAGTTCCAAAGCTTGAGAGCTGACAGCTTATTCTCTCGCCTTCTTCTTGACATCGATGTTCAGACGCTTGATCTTCTGGTTCAAGGTGGAAAGAGGAATGTGGAAACGCTCAGCTGCGTCGGTCTGATTCCAGTTACACTTCTCCAGCATCTCGACGATGATCTGCCGCTCGCAATCTTCTATTATGTCGAACAGCGATGCATCCGTGCGACGTTCCAGCGCAGAAAATGCTGTGGCTCGGCCCGCGATTTGGTCGGGAAGAAGTTCAGGGCCAATCTCGACGCCTGCGGAGAGCACCACGGCGCGCTCGATTACGTTTTCCAGTTCGCGTACATTCCCGGGCCAGGAGTAGGTCAGCAGCGGGCGCAGAGCTTCCGGTGTAATGCGCCGCGTTGGGCGCTCATTTTCCTGGGAATATCGATTAAGGAAGAAGCCCGCCAGCAGCGGGATGTCCTCCTTGCGTTGGCGCAGCGGCGGAAGATCAATGGTGATGACGTTCAGGCGGTAAAAGAGATCTTCACGAAATTTGCCTTCACGAACTTGCGTTTTCAAGTCTACATTCGTGGCGGCAATAATCCGCACATCCACCTGGACTTCGTGCACTCCGCCCAGATGCATAAACTTCCGGTCCTGCAGGACGCGCAGGATCTTGCTTTGAGTGTCCAGGCTCATGGTGCCGATTTCGTCCAGGAAGAGCGTGCCCCGATCGGCAATTTCAAACAGACCCTTCTTCGAAGCGATCGCGCTAGTGAACGCCCCTTTCACATGCCCAAACAGAATGGATTCCAGCAGATCAGGGGGCATCGAGCCGGTATTGACCGGGACAAAAGGACGCTCGCGGCGCGGCGAGTTCAGATGAATGGCCTTGGCGATGAGTTCCTTGCCGGTTCCGCTCTCGCCTTGCAGCAGAACCGTGGAACGGCTGGGCGCGACCTGTGCCACCAGATCGAAAATCTTCAGCATGGGCTCGCTTTTGCCCACGATGTTCTCAAAGTTGTAGCGTTGCTTGAGCGCGCGCTTGAGTTGGACGTTTTCTTCTTCGGCGCGATGGCGGGCAACCGCAGCGCGAACATCGGCCAGCAATTTCTCGTTGTCCCAGGGCTTTTGAACAAAGTTTGCGGCTCCCGCCTGCATCGCCCGTACCGCATTTTCCACGGTCCCGTAGGCGGTAACCATGATGATCGAGAGCCCCGGATCCTGGAGGTGGATTTCGGCTAACAGATCCATCCCGTTGCGATCCGGCAGCGCCAGGTCGAGCAGTACCAAATCGAAGCTTCGTTCGCCGATGCGCGCCAGACCTTCTTCAGCAGTCGCCGCGGATTCGACTCCGTAGCCTTCCAATGCCAGCAGTGTTTCCAGGGATTCGCGGATTTCCGCCTCGTCGTCGATGATCAGCACCGAGCCAGCCGCCGGCAGCGACGTCTCTCCCGGGTTGTGCCGTACGATCACGGCCGCTTCAGGCATTGACGGCCTTCCTGGTCAAAGGGAAATCGAGGTAGAACGTAGTGCCTTCGCCGTGGCGGCTCTCCACGCGAATCTTTCCCGCGTGCTCCTGAATGATGCCGTAGGTTACGGACAAACCGAGTCCTGTGCCTCGCGGCTGGCCTTCACGGGGGGTCGTCTTAGTGGTGAAGAAGGGGTCGTAAATCCGGTGGATGTGCTCTTGTGCAATGCCGGTGCCGGTGTCGGATACCATCACGCTGACGCTCTCGCCATTCGTGGTAGCGATGCGCAGCGTCCCGCCATTGCTCATGGCATCTTTGGCATTCAGAAACAAGTTCAGGAAAACCTGCTGCAGCCGCCCGGCATTCCCGTTGATCGGCGGGAGGTATGCGCTCCGCTCATCCTGCACCTTGATCCGCGTCACCTTGAACTGATGCTCCAAAAGCGCCAGCGTATCCGAGATAATCTTGTTGATGTCAATCGCCGTGAATTCGGTGCCGCTGGTGCGTGAAAAATTAAGCAGGTTGTTGACGATCTCGGAAGCCCGGAAAGTTTGACGCGTGATCTTCTCCAGAAGCGCACCCTTTTGCGGGTCGCCTTGAAGTTGCTTCGAGAGCATCTGCGCGTAAGAGGAAATGACCGCCAGAGGCGTATTCACTTCGTGCGCCACCCCCGCAGCCAGCAGCCCGATCGACGAGAGTTTGTCCGCCTGTGAGAGTTGGGCCTCCAGCTCAATGCGCTCCGTGATGTCGTCCATAATGATGAGCCGGCCAATCACGCTGAAGTCCTTGGTGACCAGCGGCGCGATGGCGACATTGACCACTCGGCTTTCTCCGGTCGGCGTCCCCAAGCGGAACTTGTACAAGTTGTGGATGCCCGGATTCTGCCGCACCCGGTAGAACTCTTCCACAAATGCGGCCGGGAAAACCTCGCCCAGAGACCGCGTCAACGCCTGCCGGCGGGGCAGGGCGTACATCACTTCCATTTGCGAGTTCCAGGACTCGATGCGGTCGGCTAAGTCTACCGCCAGCACGCCCACGTTGATCGACTCCACAATGTTTTCATTGAAGTCTTTCAGGCGTTCGTACTCCGCAACTTTCTGCTGCAGCGAGGCATACAAACGCGCGTTCTGAATGGCGATTCCCAAATAGCCCGCCAGCGTCTCCAGCAACTCGACATCTTCGCTGGTCAGGAAATCCCCTTCCACCGTCTTGCCCAATCCAAGCACGGCGATGGTGTGCTTTTGGGCGCGGCAGGGAATGTAGTAGTTCAGATCAAGCTTGGCGATGGCCTGCTGCGCATTCACCGTTTCCCGAGGAACCTGGTGAGTGTTGTCGAAGAACAAATGCCCCACTGCATCTTCCGGACGCGGCGTGCCCAGGAAACTCAAATCCAAGCCGCTGGTTTGCGCCATGCCAAACGACTTGGCTACCACGAATTGCTGAGACGTTTCTCCGTCGGAAAGGAAAACGGCCATGCGGTCTACCAGCAGCGTTCGCGACAAGCGGTCCACCACCGCACTCAACATTTTGTCCAGATCGGTTTCCGAACTCAGCTCGCGTCCGAACTCGATCAGCGTTTTCCGGTAATCGTAGCCCGTGCGATAGAAGAACTGGTCAATGCGTTCCTGAATCCACTTCCGCACCGGATCAAACAGCAGAGCCGTGACCACGATAGCGAGTACCAGGCCGATCGGACCCGAACTCGGCACCTGCAGGTGGACCAATTCGGCCACGCCCGCCACCACGGCAAAATACGCCCCTGCAATCGCGCCCGCCGCCAGCGTGTACACCATGCCGCGCTTGAAAATCAGATCCACGTCCATCAACCGGTAGCGGAAGATGGCATAACCGAAAGTCAGAGGCAATATCCCCAGCGACAACACGGAGACCTTCATCGCCGTGGTTGGCAGCGCCCCGGTCAGGTAAGGGATCACATAGAACAGCGTGAACGGCGTGATCGCCAGAATCGTGCCCCGGGTTACCCATTTCAACTGCTGCCGCAGGATCGGCGTGCTTGCCCGGCGGTAGTTGTACAGCAGCACTCCCGCCGCGGCGACGAAGAACAGCGCCTGACAACCCATCTCCAACCGATCCAGGTTCCAGCGCAGCACCTCACTGGCTTTGAGGAACGCGAGTGCCAGAATGTGCAGACTCAATAGCAGCAACCCCGGAACATAAATCGCGAAGATGGCCCAGCGATGCCTGCGGACGAACCAATGCCGCTCCGGGAAGGTCAGCACGAAATGCAGAAACAAAGCCGCCTGCAGAAGCCCAGCCGCGACGTTGCCCCAGTAAATGGTCCAGTCAAACCCGTTGAATTTTCCCGTGTAGTGGAACGCGTAGGAAATGAATGAAACCAGGCAGAAGGTATAAAAGTGGGTTGAGCCCGGCGCGGTCCAGCGTCGCAGCAGAACGTACAGTCCGATGCCAAGATAGATCAGACCGATCAGACGCAGCCAGTTGTATTGGGACCGCTCCGCCGGAACCGGAATCAGCACCACATCCACCGGGACCGATTGCCGCACCAGCGAGTAGGTGGTCTTCGACCAGGCGCCCACGCGATACAGTTGGTGGGTTCGAGCCGCTGTGCTATTTACTTCGTGCTGGTCAATCGCGGTAAGCTGATCACCCACTTTGATGCCAGCTCGAGTTCCTGGGCCCCCGGCGTCCACGCGGTCGGCTGTGAGCTTACCTTGATGCTCAAACCACCAGACTCCGTCGTCTGGAACTTGGAACTGACGTTCCGTCTGAAGGTTATAACCGGCATAAACCACGGCGGCCGTCGTCAGCAAGGCCAGCAGGATGGCAGTAAATCGGATTTGAAAATCCCTGTTCATGCGCCGTACAGGCTCCGCCGCCCGCAGGGACAAAACATCCTGGTGCCCCTTCTGCACTTTCAGTGCCATCAGGGAGTACATAGGGCTGCCTCTAAAATGCCCAGATACAACAGCTTCCAATATTATAGAGGTCCGCACATATCAGGGCTACGCTTTTTGGAATAACCCATGTGGAATTTTGTAACTCTGTGCTTGGGATGACTTTAGTCCCGTTTTTGGACTCCCTGGCAGTGGCGCAACATTTCCTCTGAGGGCCATCGTCTCTCCGTGTGCCGGTGCTCCCGAGCGCGAGCCCTCTCCAGTAGAATGATGGCTGCCCTATGACAACCACCGAAGAAGTAATCC
>Ga0209517_10000929_pt1 | contig 47299 bp, 43 predicted proteins | sample PeaSoiMetSII2010_FD_187695 | JGI IMG/M metagenome (GOLD analysis project Ga0209517, IMG submission 187695) | Peat soil microbial communities from Weissenstadt, Germany - SII-2010 (SPAdes) (version 2) | ecosystem: Environmental > Terrestrial > Soil > Wetlands > Peat | place: Germany...
AATCCTCAAACAGGACCCCTTCTAGAACTAGTGATATGTCAGGCTCGGAATCCGTGTAAGGCACAACGATAATGTATTCGACCGTGGGCAATTCTCTTGCGATTTCCCCAATTAATGCGAGTGAATCGAACTTTTTGCCGCCGTAACTATATCCATTGGCTGTAAAAAGGACCCTGGGACCGATCTGTCCAAACCTGTCGAGTAAACCCCCTGCGCCAAAGTCCGGGGAGCAGGATGACCATATCGCACCGACGCTGGCTGAAGCCAGCATGGCGATAACGGTTTCAATCATGTTGGGCATAAAACCAGCGATGCGGTCGCCCGGCTTGATTCCAATATCGCGCAAAGAACGGGCAAGGCGTGCGACCCGATCATAAAGCTCCGCATAAGTGATGCTGACTGTTTGCCCGGCTTCTCCTTTAAAAGTCAATGCGATCCGATCATCCCGGTACCTGAGCAGGTTTTCGGCAAAGTTAAGCTGTGCTCCTTCAAACCACTTGGCTCCGGGTAATTTGGAGGCATCGTCGACGACACGGTCAAAGGGCCTGCTGTGAATTACACCCGCATAGTCCCAGACGGCCTCCCAGAAACGGGGGATTTCGGTTACCGACCATCTGTAAAGGTCGCCATAGCTGGAAATCGATGTGCCATAGCGCTCATTAACATACCGGATGAACCGATACATATTGGTGTTCTTCGCACGTTCTTCCGTGGGTTCCCAAAGCAATCTACTCATGCATTCAATCCTCGCGCAAGTGGACCTCTGTTCAGTACCTTCAGTCTTTTCAGGCGATCAGAGTTGCCTGTTCTTTGAAAATTCTATCCTCTATTCATAAAACTCCGGCGCCTTCTTGTACGTCGGCCATAAATCAGGATCGTGGCCGATCAGTATTGTCGCTCCTGTGGCCTTCAAATGCCTTATCATCTCGATCGATTTCCTCGTTTCCTCCAAGCTCCAGACTACCCCCGGCATTACTTCCTCCTCAAGATTCTCAGTGGTGTAGCAGGCATCCCCGGTCAGCAGAACACGCCCCGATTTAGGCAGATTGAGCAACAGGGTCTGGTGCCCCGGGGAGTGCCCTGGTGTAAACAATATCTGAACCGAACCGTCGCCGAATACGTCGAATGGATTCTGGTTCCAACCTTCAATATACCGGTATTTTATATGTGCATGGTCGAAGTCACCCCTCATATAAATAAATTTCATGCTCGGATCGGCAGTATAAGCCCACTCCATCTCTTTTCGCTGCACTAAAACGGTCGCCTTGGGGAAGTCCATCACTCCGCCTGTGTGGTCCAAGTGCAAATGGGACTGTACCACATAGCTGATATCCTCCGGTTTTATTCCCAACTTGGCCAAATGATTCACACAATACTCTTCCTTCTTCAAGGCAGGCTTTGTAAAATCCACTAATGCATCGCCCCAGTACCTACGGGCGTCTGTCACCAGTTCTTTAGGCATGCCCGTGTCATACAACAGATTGCCTTTCGGGTGCTGTATCAGGAAGAAGGGAATGGGTATCGTCAACATAGTACCCATGCCACGACCCGCAGTTAGCATTGACTTATCCATTACTAAATGTCCACTTTCGAAACAATATAGTTTCATAACTCAGCAACCTCCAACTAGTTTAAATTTATTGCCTTCGCTCACTCCAGTGCTTCGTGCCTACCGCACCGCGTCTTATCTATATCGAAGATATATTGAATGCGTCACCATATGATCCAAAAGACGTCCAACCGCCATCCACCGGTAGATTAGCCCCGTTTATGTAGCTTGCTGCATCGGAAAGAAGGAAAACCACCACTTTCGCTATCTCTTCTGGATATCCTAACCTCCCCATAGGAATACGTCTAATAATGACTTCATCATTTATTTTGCCCTTAGTTATTGCATCTTCCACCAATGGGGTAAGTATATAGCCTGGTGAAACGGCGTTTACATTTATGTTATAGCGTGCCCACTCTATGGCAAGTGTCTTAGTAAGCATGATTATTCCTGCTTTAGCAGGACCATAAGCGGTTCTCATTGGGGCGCCAGCCATGCCGACAACGGATGATATATTAACTATCTTACCATACATTTTATCAACCATATATCTTCCTACAGTTTTTGTACAAATATAACAACCGCGAAGATGAATGTCAATTACCCGCTGCCATCGATCCACGTTTTGCTCTACTGTTGGAACGAATTGATCCACTACCCCCGCGTTATTTACTAAGAGATCAATTCGCCCAAATACGTTAATCGCCTTTTCTGCCATACTGTTTACTTCATTTTCATTACTTAAATCTGCTATAATAGGTAGGCCTTGTCGCCCTAGGCCATTAACATCATTCGCTGTTGCACTCGCCAAGTCAATGTTTATGTCGTTTACGATTACATCGGCTCCATTTTTTGCTAAACATATAGCAATAGATTTTCCAATGCCGCTCCCCGCGCCTGTTACTAGGGCTACTTTATTTTCGAAGCTGCAAAATGTCATAAATCAGTAAGCTCCCCTTAGTTGCAATCCACTACTGTCTTATTAAACTAAGCCAAGTAGTAACTATCCATTCTAAGGTATTTTTTCTTGGATCTTGACATGTTACTTTAAGAAGGCTTTATACGGTCATCCAAATTCCTCCATTAATATCGAGCACACAGCCTGTGATAAGGTTGGACATGTCCGAAGCCAGGAATACAATCGGTTCGGCGATGTCTTCGACACGTCCAAAACGCCCTATGGGAGCCACACTCTCCGGGTAAGGAACACCTAATGTCATAGGTGTCCAAACGACCCCGGGGGCAACGGCATTTACCAGAATCCCGTCAGGGGCGCCATGTTTCGCGCACCACTTGACAAACCCGCCTATTGCTGCCTTGGCCGACACGTAGTGAGGTCCCGATAGTCCCCCGCCTATCCTCGCAGCCGTTGAACTGATGCAGATAACCTTTCCGCTTTTCTGTTGTTTCATGGTGTTCCACACAGCTTTGGTACTCAGGAAGGTACCCGTGAGATCCACATTTATGACCCTATTCCATTCCTCCAGGGACAGCTTTTCAATGGGAGTGAGTTCTATTATCCCCGCACAGGTTAAAAGTATGTCAATTCGACCATACTTTTGGAACGTAGAATTCGCCTGGTTGTTACAATCTTCTTCCCTCGTAACGTCAGTTTTCACATAAATAAAATCTGCGCCAATACTTTTTAAACCTTCAATAGTCTCTTCGCAGTTATCAATATCAGATATGGAAACTTTCGCTCCTGCCCGAGCCAAAGCATAACTTGATGCCTGACCAATACCTCCTCCCGCTCCTGTAATGATTGCGACCCTTCCCTGCAGCTTTATCGGTCCACTAAGCGGCACATTACAGCCCTCTGGAATTTGAGGAAGACTTTCTTTCCAGCTTTCTATGTTCGGCATGTTCTATTCTCTCTCCGGTTAACTAAGATTTTTATTCCATTTCTTGTAAGGTTGTAGTTGCGCCCCTGCAAAAGTGAGCAGAGGCGCAACCGCTAAGCACCGGTCAAATGCCCTCATCTGCCGCCAAGCGGGTAGGGATTTCCAAGAGGAACCACCAGGCGGACGGCATAATAGTCCCCTCCTACGTCATTTTTCGTCTCCAGCGCAAAATTATAGATAAACATCAGACTGCAGGGGCCGAAGTTGTAACCAATCATCGGTCCAGCCGCGTAATTCTCAAACCGGGTGTTTGGTTGGCTTCCGTAGGAAGATGTGCCGGTAAGGGGGTTAATCACTGCGAATTTATCATTTTGAACCTGGGTAGTGCTTTGGGCGCCAAGCCCGAACGTCCATCTGCCACAGGTATAGCTAACAGTGTAGTCACCGAAAAACTGGTCACCGCTTTGGTAGTTGGTATCATTGTCTTTAGTATACCAGGTATAGATCAAGTCGGCACTGATGTTCCAACCTTGGTGCAGCCAGGATATCCCGAGGTGAGGCGCAAAAGCCCACGAATCATTGCTGGACCATAGATAAAGGTTGCCGTCACTTTTGCTTGTACTCGTGAAAACCTTGGTCAATCCGGGCAAATCTATCCCGGCAACTTTCGTATTGCTGGCCACACTATCTCCAGGCGAAGTTGTTCCATCGTTAGCGCCGATCGAAAGAGCAGTCTTGACGTGGAAATCACAGGGCAAATGCCACCCCAGGATGATCGGAACGAAAGTTGTATTGCTCGCACCCGTCTGAGCGGAACCAAACTCACTGTTTGTCCCTAAAGGATTTATACCTGTCAACCCGGTTTGAACTCTAGTTGATACGTAGTCTACCGGCTCAGATATTGCAGCGCCGTAGTCTCCACCCAGAAATTTACACCCGGACGACCAGAAAAGTACGGGAACATCGATCCAGGCGAAAATCTTTGTGTTGGAGTTTGCCTCAGCGGCGTGGTACGCCCCTGCTGCATCGGTGACGCCATAATCATGGAATGATGGAGCGAAAATTAAAGTGTTAATAAGATAAAGTCCGGGAGGCGCAAGTACACCTGCGGCAAGCCCTTCATTCACACCGCGCAGGTGATAATCCCAAAGCTCCACCGCAAAGGCAGGCTTAACCGTCATCCCCATCGCTATAGACAAACATATCGCTAACAGAAACCTCCTCATTTGTTTCCCCCTCGAATTTCAAAAAGTTGGATCTCTACAAAACAGAAGCCAATAGATCAATTCCAGCCCGCCGGTTCTGCTTTGCACCAGCATTCCTGATTGTTTGAACTGGATTTGGGGCAGTCCTTGCGTCTTTTGCCCCAAATCCTGTTCATTGATACCTGATCAAAGTTTTGCCAGATCTTCGGCGATAGCTTCGATGATCTGCGGAGTGAGTTTTCCTCCCGAAAAGGGAATGATTTGACTCAGGGTCATGTTCATGGCCATACTCATCCGGGGGTCGTCCGTCAAACCAGGACAGTGCTTTGCGACAACCTCTTTGCTGCGTTCATCCCCCAATAATGCGGAGATCTTCGATTCAACCGTAAGTTCCATCTTCCCTATCCTCTTTCATCGTTAGCAGTTAGATTATAAATTGTTGATTATCCGTGTTATAATCCGCCTCCTTTCAATTCAAAAATATCCTTCCATTCTCTATCAATGAGAACCAGCCCTGACCGAATGGATTAGATTTGTGGCAATCCCTGCGCTTTTTGCTTAAATTTATTGATTTTCTTTTCCATCTCCGGAGTATCGAGCCAAAGCTCCGGGTAAAGCTTCTCCCTGCCCGCTGTGGGATTCATCGTGCATTCTGCCCAGTGAGATATGATCAGGTTCATATAGCAGCGCTGGCATCTGATGCACTTGACGATGTCATTCACGCGGCCTTCCTTGACCTTACTGGGCCAAAACGGGTCGGCGATTGCCTGGCGGCCAAGGGAAATAATATCGGTATGTCCTGATTTGACTGCATTCTCGGCAACTTCGGGAGTGACAAAGTTGGGCGTGATGACCGGAAGGCCGCTGGAAGCCTCCTTGAAGCCTGGGGCCCATCTTGTGAATTCATCTTCACCGTCCGGAGCAAAGGCCGCACCAGGATTTTCATAGCATCCCTGCGAAATATTGAAGAAATTTGCCCCGGCGTCCCGGCACCATGAAACCACTTGTTTGATTTCTTCATGGCCAATGCCTCCCGGCATCAGCTCATCGCCGGAGAGCCTGACTCCGAAAGCCTTGTCCGGTCCGATTTTCATCCTGGTCTTTTCCACGATGTTCAGGAGAAATCTGGCTCGGTTCTCGAGGCTGCCGCCATATTGGTCAGTACGCTGGTTTGACCGTGGTGATAAGAATGAATGGATTAGATATCCATGCGGCGCATGAACCTCTACGCCGTCATACTCCAACTGGAAGGCAGCAGCGGCCTGAAGAGCAAACCTGTCCTCCAGATCGACGATTTCCGGAACAGTCAGCTCGCGAGGGGTATCTCCAAAGACGACATGGAGGAGTTCAGGCATTTCTTTTGCCATCATCTCTTTATTCATATGCCTGAAAAGATTGTACTCCTCATCGCTCATATTCCTGATTAAAGCAAAATCAGGCATTCCAGGGTTGAGCCTCTTGAATTGTTTCTCCCAGCCTTTGTTGAAATTGCGCATATCTATTTCCAAAGGGATGGCGGATGGGCCGCCCGCGAGACAGTCCGGTGTTTCCACATGCGGGTGCCCCTGCCGTCCCCATCCGGGACTGAGCTGCATGAATATCTTGCAGCCTTTGTATTGATGCACCAGTTTGACTGTTTCACTGTGGAATCGATAGTAACGGTAGTCGGTAAACAAGGACGGATTCAGCACTTCCGATCCGTTCCAGGGATGCGGATTCATCACGTTGCATTCAGTGATGATCAATCCGAAACCTCCCCTGGCCCGCATTGCATACCATGCTAAGTTGGCATCACCATGGTACCCGTTTGGTCCCGTCAATCCGGGATTCATTGGGGCCATGGCAATGCGGTTCTTTATCTGTACATTCCCGATCTCGATAGGTTCAAACAGGGCGTCGAAGCTCATTTTTTCTCTCCTTAAAGTCGAACCGGGGGATTGCCCCGGTTGATTAAATGACCGTTGGTTACTCTACTCTTCTTTTTGAGGTATCTATCCCCAGAAGCCGGCCAAGATTGCCGCCGAAAATCTTTGTCCGATCCTCGTCGGTTATGGCTGGATAGCCGTAGCCTTTCTGCATATCCTCCGGAATCTGGAAGTCCCTCAGGCCCATGACGGCGCCCCTGACCTGGACCCCGTATCCGGCGTAATCGGTGCCCCAGATGATCTTTTCCGGTCCAACCCACCGCAGGGCTTCGCCGATAATCTTGGCGAACTTCCTGGGAGCGCCGATTGCCCAGGGGACCAGCAGGCTCAAGCACACGTAGACGTTGGGATGGCCCATGGCAATCATGTTGAGATCGTCGCAATGGGGATAGCCCATGTGAAAGGCGTTTAATTTAAGTTCTGGAAAATCTCTCGCGACATCATCCAGATAGATGGGCAGCGCGTACTTGCTTTTGCCGGGAGGGACCCAGCAAAAACCCGTATGAATATCGAGCACGATTCCCAGTTCTTCAGCCCTGGCGTAAAAAGGCCAAAGTTCCGGATCGTTGATATAGGTGTCCTCAGGCGGGTAGAACTTAAAGAGCCGGGCCCCTTTTTCCTTGACCCAGTACTCCAGTTCCCAAATCGTATTTTTCACGCCCTTGTGCTTTATCGGCGATAGGTTGGGCTGGTACATGAATCGATCGGGGTTGGCCTCAACGATTTGCGCCATCTCTCCGTTAGTGCACCAACGAGTGGTGTAGCCGGTGGTGTCCATCATGGACTCGGGCAAAAGACAGGCGATGTCTACTCCATACTTGTCCATAGCTGCAAGCAGTTTCGCCGGGTCCTTGCTTTTCTCCATTTCCCAAGGCTCCAAACCAGCGAAAGATTCCGGTGGCATGCCTGAGAGCAAAGGACGACGAATGCTATCTATGGCCCTCCACCACATCTTGACACCCGGGAAATGGCTCACCTGATCCATGTCGCCGATCAAATGAGGCTCCGGGTCGATTTTAAAGAAAGAATCTTTTTCGAATTCCACACTCATAAATGCATCTCCTTTCGATTCGGACTATGCCGAGAGGCTTTCCCGGCGTTTCCAGCAATGCATCCATACCTTTACGACCTCTCACATCCCTTCCTTTCCCGGATCGAGTCTGCCGGCCAGGAGCAAGCAGCCCACCGTGAATTCGAGTAAACGGAATGACTCGTCAGGATCTCACGAAGAGTTTTCTAAACTCCGCCAGGTTTTGTGAGGTATCGGCTGAGCATCTGATTGAGGAGGAACAGATGAACGGGAACTGAACTGTCCACACTAATAGGCACAGGAAACAGCTGATTTGTAACCTCTCGGTCCCAAGCTAATTGATCGTGCGGTCATACCCTTGCCAGAACGTCTTCTTGATGTCCTTGCGAAGGATCTTGCCCACGGGAGTAGTTGGCAAGGTGTCCCAGACTTCTATTGCCTTTGGACACTTGTAGCCTGCCAGCTTGCTCTTGCAATGGGCGATCAACTCCTCTTCTTCAACCTTCTGGTCCGGCCGGAGCACCACCACTGCCTGAACACGCTCGCCCCATTTTTCATCCGGAGCAGACACAACCGCGGCCATGGCTATTGCGGGATGCTGGTAGAGAACGTCCTCCACTTCTTTGGGATAGACGTTCTCCCCGCCGGTGACGATCATGTCGGCCTTGCGGTCGACAAGAAAGAGGTATCCCTCCTCATCCATGTAACCCATGTCACCCGTGTGATACCAACCGCCTCGCAATGCGACGGCGGTTAGTTCAGGGTTTTTCCAGTAACCCTTCATGACGCACTTTCCGCGAATCACTATTTCCCCTATTTCGCCTGGCCGGAGCATCTGGTCATCCATGCCTGTTAGCGCCACGTCCACTCCGGGAGCCGCCTTACCCGCGCTGGCAAGAAGGTGAGAGCGGTTGCCGCCCGGTTCATGGTCTTCCATGGATAAAATGGTGCCCCCAATGCATTCAGTCATTCCGTAGGCCTGCATGAATATGGGCCCAAACCGCTCGATGCATTTCTTGAGCAGTTCCGGGGGAAATGGGCTTCCGGCGTAAGATATGATTCTCAAGCTGGACAGATCATAGGCGTCCGGATCGGCCAACTGGAGCATCCAGTTGTAAAGCGTAGGAACAGCGTTTATGTGTGTACATTTTTCGTCTTGAATTAACTTAAGAACGGCGTTCACCTGGGGCCTTCTCACGATGACCACCTTGCCCCCGACCAGCAAAACCGCAAAAGCGGGCCAGAATGAAACATGGAACAGCGGCAGGATAAAACACGTGGTGTCCTGTTTGGTGAAAGAGAAGCTCAATGCGGCTCCGATGAATCCGCTCATCAGCGCCCTGTGGGACATCATGACCCCTTTAGGAAGTCCGGTGGTGCCGCCGGTATACATCAGGATCGCCATATCTTCTTCCATGGTGTCGCAGTCGGGCTCATCAGCCGATGCCCCGGCAAGCAGGTCTTCGTAGAAGTCAAAGCCGGCAGTCCTGTTGTCCATGGCTATCCATTTCCTGATATGGGGAAGACTGCCTGCCATTTGCACGGCTGGTTCTTCATATCCGTCGCCGGCAAAGAGTACGGTGGATTCAGAATCATTGACGATCTGGATAATCTCGGGACCGGCCAGTCGGAAGTTGAGAGGGGTGACGCTGATGCCGAGCTTGCTTGCTGCAAAGTAGATTTCAAGGTACTTGTAAGTGTTCTCGGAAAGGACCGCCAGGCGGTCTTCCCTGCCGATATCGAGAGCTTTAAGAGCATTGCAGAGCCGATTGACGCGCTCGTTCAACTCCAGGTAAGTCAGCGACTTTCCTTCGAAGACGACAGAGGTTCGACTGGGGAAACTCCGGGCTGAACATCGAAGAATATCACCCAAGGTGTACATTCGATAACTCCTTTCACCAGCTCTTTGGGTAGCCCATGAACTGCATGATCATATTCTTCGCCATCTCATCCGAGATTGGCGAGAAAACCATCTGCTTGTAATCCCTGAAGTATCGCTGCATGTCGTACTCCATGGTGTAGCCATATCCCCCGAGAATTTCCATGCCCCAGGTGACCGCCTTCTCAGAGGCGCGCGCCGCGACAATTTTTGCCATGCAAGCCTCTATGTGCATGGGTTTCCCCTGGTCGGCGAGCCAGGCGCACTTGTAGACCAGGTTTCGCGCATTTTCGATTTCGATGGCGATATCGGCCAGGTAATGCTGAAGTATTTGAAAGCGGGCGATGGGGCCTCCAAAGGCATTCCGCTCCCTGGCGTATTCAAAGGCATCCGCGAAGGCAGCCTTTGCAACTCCAAGGCTCAGAACCGCCGTGCCTATACGCTCGGGGTTGAGGACGTTGAGCAGCCCCCCCCACCCCTCGTTTAGCGTGCCGAGCAGGTTTTCTTTGGGAATGCACACGTCATCATAGTAGACAAAGTTTGCCCCGCAGGCGTGGCAGCCCAGTTTGGGAATTAAGCGGGTTTCCAGCCCTGGAGTTTTTCGTGGGACGATAAAGACGCTCAGTCCTTGGGACCGCTTCGCTTCGGGATCGGTGATAGCGACAGTTATGATGTAGTCGGCCACATGAGCGCCGGTTATGAAGATCTTCCGGCCGTTTAAAAGCCAGTGGCCGCCCTTGTCTTCCGCCCTGGTCCGTATTGCGCCCAGAATGTCCGTTCCCCCCTCCGGCTCTGTCAACGCCATGGCCCATTTTTCCTGGCCCGCTGCAATACGCGGCAGGTGCTGCTCCTTTTGCTCCGCCGTTCCAAGGTGCAAAACGGGAGTTGCCCCAAACCCCAGGGTTGCCCCCACACACAAGGCAGCTGAGGCAGAAGCGGTGGCCAACTCCTCCATTACGATCATTTGATCGATGTAGCCCTGCCCGAGTCCCCCAAACTCCTCAGGGATGCACAGGCCGAATATCCCGAGATCTACCAATCCCTTCCATATTTCATCCGGTAAGAAGTCGCAGTTTTGATCCATCCAACGCACTTTATCTTTGGCCAGTTCCTTGCGGCAGAACTTCTGGATGGTGCTACGGAGCATTTCCTGTTCTTCGCTAAAATTGAAATCCATTCCGGTCTCCCTTTAACTCTTCACATTCTTGCGGAATTGATCCATCATGGCCTGAATGTCCGGCGCGTAGGTCAGCCACTGGATGCCGTTGCGCTCAACAGCCAGAGCTGTATCTATGCTGCCCCCGTCGGCAGATTTCGCCATGATTTCCTTGCCCATCCGCAAGGCTATCGGTTTTTTCGCAGCGAGCAGGGCAACAGCCTTTTCGAACTGTTCTTCGAATTCTTCATCTTTGAAAACGCGTGATAGCAAACCCATTTCGAACATCTCTCGGGCCGTGTAGTCTTTGCGGCCGCTGTAGATGATCTCCCTGGCCCTGAAGACTGGCATGCTCCGAACGATTCTGGCCGTTCCGCCCCACCCGGGAAGAATGCCCATATTTATTTCCGTAAATCCCATCCTGGCGGATTCCTTTGCATAGAGCAGATCACAGCACAGGGCGAGTTCAAGCCCGCCGGCCAGGCAGTACCCATCGATCTTAGCTATGACTACCTTTTCGCAGTCCGTGATCGCCTTCTGAACATCGAGGCCTTCATGAGCGAGCCAGTTGAGGCTCGTCTGATGCTCGGCAAGCGATGGAAAAACATCCAGATCGCCGCCCGAGCAGAAGGACCCACCTGCCCCCGCCAGGACTACGACGCCAACGTTTCTGTCTTCCCTGACCCTTCGGAAGGCATCCCGCAGCTCCAATGCCATTCGCCTGTTGATGGAATTCCTTTTCTCCGGCCGGTTCAAAGTGATGCGGCATACGGCGCCATTGGTCCCGCCGGTTTCGTAGAGAATCGTGTGGTAATCGTCGGGACTCATGAAAAGAGCCGGCTCGGAAGCCTTCCCGGTCTGATCGCCATCCGTTGCTGTGATTCTGAGGCTTTCATCCGCGGGCCTGAATAGGGGCAGGGCGTGCCGATCCGTAATGTCATCGAAAACAACCTCGACCTCCATCCCGATCTGGACCAGTTCCGGGTCGCACTCGACGATCCTGGTCATCATCCGAACTGACTCTTCGAGTTCGACCATAGCCAACACGTAAGGGAGGTCGGGTACGAACTTGGCCTCGACCATGTCCCTGACAATGGTAAAGGTGTACACTTTGCCCCTGCCGGCAGCTTCCTGCCACCCCAGGTCAGATGACCAGCACTCCGGGCAACGTTTCCTGGGATAGAAGATTAAACTTTCGCATGCGCTGCATTTCTGGATCAGAAGGCTGTGGTTTTTTGTCGACTTCCAGAACGCCTCAGTCCAGGGCTGAACAACCGGAATCGGTTTGATGTATTGCTGTGTCATATTAGTTCCTTCCCCCATACTGTGGCGATGTTGTTCATTCCCGAGCCCCCGGATGTATTCTGAAAAACGAATCTGGCTCCCTGTACCTGGCGTGCGTCTGCTTTGCCCATGAGCTGGCGCGCGGTATCGACATAGGTCGCGGTGCTCACGCCCGAGCCCGTATGCCCCCGCCCGATGGCATCGCCGATGGTGGACCAGGGCATTTTCCCGCCAGGCCAGGTGCTTCCGTCGACAAATGATTTGCACCCCTGGCCCGGTTCACAGAGTCCCAGGGATTCCATCATGAGAGGATGCCCCACCGGATAGGCCAGATAGATGTTCCAAATGTCGATATCATCTTTAGTGATGTGCGCTTCGGAAAGTGCCTTGGCCGCAGACTCTGTGAAGCCGCGGGTCATCATGCCGTTGTCTCTAAGTACGGGACACGCCGTAAAGAAGGCGGCGCCTTCGCCAAGCTTATAGACAGGCGTTTGGGTCACTTTGGGCGCCAGCTCAGCCGAAGTGACCACCATGGCTGCGCCCCCATCGGCCAGAATGTTGCATTCCCTTTTGTGAAGCGGGTCCGCGACCATGGGTGAGGAGAGTATTTCTTCTACGGAAGGGACTTTTTTGTTGAAGAATATCGAGTTTGGGTCGAGCGCGGCCCACTTGCGCATCGAAACCACAATCGAGGCCATTTCCTCCGGCGTGGCGCCGGATTCATGCATGTAGCGCCTGGTAAGCATGCCGATTATGGCATTGTAGGTAGTTCCGAAAGGGTACTCCCATTGGAGGTCCATTCCGGCTTGAGCGAAAAAATTGATCAGTTCATCCATTGGGATACAGGAGTGAACGGTAACGTGGGGGATGAGCACCGCCCTGGCCGCCCCGCTCGCGATCAGTTGCTCGGCCAGACGTATGCAGTTGGAAGTGGATGCGCCTCCCGCATTACAGATACATACGTCTTTGCAGCCCTTCAACCCCAACTCTTCGGGGATCTTCCCGAAAGAAATCTCAGCCGTCAGTCTGGCCTGAGCCTGAGGCGCGACAGTCACGACCGCTTCAATGTCGTTCTTGTCCAGCCCCGAGTCCTGCACCGCCTGAGTACAGATCTCGTACATGATCGCCCACGGCGACCTCTCCGGATATATACCCGTAGGGACTTCTCCTATTCCGACTATTGCTATTTTCCCCTTGCCCTTACTCATCTTTACCCCTTCTTCGTAACCGAAACCTTAGCGTCGCGCAAAATTGGAATCCTGTGCGGTGAAAACAATCTACATAGTGAGTAATGAACATTCGTGACTATACTTACTAAACAGTTTTGCGGCTGTCAACGTCTAGTTTCTCACTTGTCCTCAATAGACTGAACAATAGTAAGTACTTAGAATTGCGGCATATAAAGAACTCAAAAATATTGTTCACCCATGCAAGTCGGTCCCAGAAAGGAACTGAGAGTTCATGATCTATAGAGTTAACAGTCTATAGTTTGACCGGGCGAGACAGGATTTTTACTTAATCGCATGGTTCGACTGCTCTGCCCAAGGTTTCACGAGCACTGTGAATTCGAGACCCTGCAGCTCTGCTCATGCTGGATGCTATTGACATCCACTTGCGCCTCGACTAATCTATACAGCTAGGAATGAACATTCGTTGTTATCGCTACTCAATAGTTTATCGGATGTCAACGGATAGCGGCCCTTGACCCAAAGAACGGATGAACAGACCTAACCAGTTGATAGCATGCGGTATTATCGAATTGATGAGTTTGGTTCCGGCGGATAATCCTCGCAGATCGGGAAATCGCGGTTTTTTAAACTATAGATTGAGACTCTATAGTCTGGAGTACGCCAAATGGATAAAAAAGAATTTATGCGGATCGGCGAGTTGGAGAAGAAGGCCGGTTTGCCTAAGACGACCATTCACTTTTACGTGCGGAACGGTTTGCTCCATCCTCCCGTAAAGACCGGCCGGACCATGGCGTACTACGACCAGAGTCACCTTAAGCGTCTTCAAAACATTCAGAAAATCAAGCTTGAGGGCCGGGTGCCGCTTTCATTTCTAATGGAAAGAATTGAAAAACTTGAACAGCGGGACACTGAGTTCAATGAGATCGAATCCCCGGCGAAACAAATTGCCACAACCACCAAGGCCAAGGACCGGAAAAGGCAGGAGATTGTAAAAGCTGCGATAAGAATTTTTTCCGAAAAAGGCTATCACAAAGTAAAAATTCGGGACATAACCGGTTCCATAGGTATCTCAACGGGTACTTTCTACATCTACTTCAAAGACAAACGGGAGCTCTTCGTGGATGTCGTAGACGATGCGATCCGCGCAATCATTGGCGATGCGGCTGAAGCCATAAAACAGGAGGAGGACATAGAGAGAAGGATGGCTATCCGAGGCCGGGTTTTCTACAATAACTACTCAAAATATAACGAAATATTGAATCAGTTGCGGGCAGAAATGGTCGGCGAAGACAAGTGGCCCCATGAGAAGATCAAGAAAGCCTATCATGCCCTGACCCAACCCGTAATCCGGGACATACAAAAGGGGATTGAGGCCGGAATATTCAGGAAAGTGGATCCTGATCTCACCGCATACACCCTCACCGGTATTATCGAAATCATGTGCTTGAGAACAATGATAGGCAGCAAATATTCTTACGAGCAAATCGAGCCATTCGTTCTTGATTTTATTACAAATGGACTGAGACCTGAAAAATTAAATTCCTGACGAGAAGGCTTTTCTCCGTGTCCTCTGAGTCTCTGCGGTGGCTTTACCCTACTCATAATCCGCACTAGACGAAAGATTTACCCGTTCCACTTCCAGCATTCCCGAGTAAACTGCTCCGCTCCTGCCGTCAATGCTTATCGAGTCGCCCGTTTGGACCGGGTGGCCGTCGATTGTGCACGTATTTTCCGAGTCTCTGACCCTCATGCGGCCCAAACCGACTACGCACGTTTTGTCAAGCCGGTGGGCGACGATGGCGGCGTGCGATGTGGCGCCCCCTTTTGCGGTCAGGAGCCCATCTGCAATCGAAATCTCGTGTATATCATCGGGGACGGTGTCGGAGCGGATCAGTATAACCGGTTGTCCGGGGTGCTCTTTTTTGATGCGTTGTATGGACTCGAGGTCAAAGGCAGCCAGTCCGGCGATGGCGCCGCCGCTGACCCCGATGCCGCTTCCCAGGTACCTGGAGCCCAGGTCTTCGACCTTCTTGAAAACCGGGTAAGAGCGTTTTATGCGGGGGATCATGTCACGGGACTGCAAGACATAGACGCCCTCTTCACCCTCGCCCTGGAAAGTAAATTCCACTTCCTGGGGCGCCCAGTGATTTTCGTATACAAGCTTTCTGGCTATTTCCAGCAATCTTTTGTAGACGCGCGAGAAAAGGGCTTCAAGAGAAGTCTCCCTGGGTTCTGCTGCGCCGAGTCTTTGTCTTTCGGAGAGTGGAAGCGTTTTGACCAGCCCCCCCACTACATCTTCTCCCTGGTTGCCCCAAGTGAAGTCGCCGACCGGGTCGACCTTGTCCGCGGAAGTGCGGGGATCATGGGTAAACATGACACCGGCCCCCGAATGAGTGTCCAGGTTTCCGAACACCATTGACTGGATGGTAACGGCAGTGCCCCAGTTGTCTGAGAGCATCATGATTTCCCGGTACGTGCGGGCTTTGTCCGATTCCCATGATTCCACGACCTGCTGAATGGCCGTTAGGAGCTGTTCCTCGGGGGATTCGCAAAATTCGATATTATGAGCCTTCAGGACTTCCCGGTATGCAAGGGCAAGCTCTCTGATTTCAACCGGAGAGAATTCCCGTTTGACGGACCTGCCATATCTTTTCTTGTACTTGTTCATCACACCGCTGAACTCGTCACGCGGGATTCCGAATGACATTCCCCAGGACTGGACAAAGCGCCTGTAATTGTCCCAGGCGAACCAGGCTTCACCGGTCTGCGAAATAAGGCCTTCTACAATTTGTTCGTTGATTCCCACGTTGAGAAATGTATTCATCATTCCGGGCATCGAGACGGCAGAGCCGCTACGGACCGAGAAAAGAAGCGGGTTGGCAGAGTGGCCGAACCTGCGCCCGGTTTCGACCTCCAGCCGGGTCACCATTGACATGACCCGCTTTACGAAATCCTCACGCGATTGCCAGAAACCTTCTATCACGGGCCTGCACCGGAAGTACTCGGTAGTTATGACGAAACCGGGCGGGACCTTGATTCCCATGGAATGCAGGTCGGCCAGTATGTGCCCTTTGCTGCCCATGTATATGGAATCGAGGACTTCTTTTTTCGGGTGATAAATATGTGTGACAGTTCTGCCGGGGTCATAGCTCAGCAACAGGTCCAGATCGGGGGCGCTCAGTCCTTTGCGCTGTGTGGACAGCGTGGTCAGAATGCTGCCGATAAAATGGTCGAAATACTGGAGCCCGAAAGTCCTGGCGATAAGGTCTCGCAGAAAGCTCTCGGAGACCCTTTGATTCCTTTCGGACGAGGCCTCACCGTCTCTTTGATATCGCTGAATCAGGCTGTCGGGCCCTAGCTGCCTGATTATAAGTTCGAGATTTTCATCATGGACCGAATCGTAATAGGTCTGGATTATCTGCTTTATAGCTTCGGAGAAACCCCTGAAGATGTCCATGAACTGTGAATGCGAGAACCGAGGGACCTCAAGGGCTTTAATGAAAAGCTCCTGCTGGTTCTCGAGACGGCTGGAGGTAATCCCGTCAATCTTGAGCGCTTTCATGAAAAGCGGCATGAAATGGGCGATCCGGTAAAATGTGGCCCTTGTGATAAAACTCAGGTCAATTGAATAAATGATCTCTTCGAATAGCACATTGGCGAGGTTTTCCAGCCGAAAGGTGAGTCCGAGGGCATCGAAGCGAGGTTCGTTATAGGACCCATACATCGAGGGTATATCCACTGCGATGTGGCGTTTGTAGTAAATGTTTTCCATTATCTTCAGTTCGCCAGGGGTCAGGATGAGTTCGTTCAACTCGCCGAGATAATCCATGATGGTATTGAGCAAGTGATATTTGTCACTGTTTTCGAGCGCATCGATCAGTTTCCCCGGATCGGGCAGGCCAATGGTTTTTGCGCGCTGGAGATGGATGTTAATGTCCTTGAAGCTAAGGGCATACTTTTCATGGAGTAACTGATGGAACTGAATCATGAGAAAAGCGCGCGCGCGCTCTTTTTCGGAAACGTCCGCGACCTGTGCAATCAGTGCCCGGGCCTGATCTTCGGACAAATCGAGCAGGTCCTGTACGTGGTGGATCGTCCTGGTGCTGAAAAGATATTGGAAAATCTTGTGGATGTCATCGACCAGAGGCCCGGATTCGGGGACATCGCAGTAGACCTCATCCGGGATGAGCCCTTCCAGGCGCTTTTTATCCATTGTGCGCCAGTATTCGATTATTCCCTGTATGAAAGATACAATTACATTGTTGCTTTCCACATGACTTTGTTTTCTAAGAAAGTGGATAAGCTTGTCGCTCCTGGCGGTGATCTCGTCAATATCGGTGGAAACCTTTCTGAGCAGTCCTTCGGCCCCGATCTGGCTGAAATAGACAGGAAACAGCTTTGCGAGCTGCTTTACCAGGTTATAAACAGGTCGAATGGGAGAGTTGAGCAACTGGGAGACGTCTTTTTGAAAAAGATCGGTATCCCGGACGAAGATCCCGCCCAATGACAGATTCACAATCAGGGCGGAAAGGAGCGCCCTCGATCTCAGAGGGTTGGATTTTATTATGTCGAGCCAGACCCTTATATTGGGAAGATGCGCAGGGTTTACCGATATCTGCCACCTGCTGTTTACCTGTCCAAGCCTGGGAGACTGAAAACGAAGCCGTATGATTTGCCTCAGGAAGAAATCAATCAACGGCCTGTGGTCTGTTGCCGTAATTTCCAGACCCATCGTGCGGATGATCTGGATGGCGGCCTGCGGGTAGTTTTGAAGAGGGATCTCCAGGACCCTCAATGTTCGCTCGATCAGGGGCTCCAGTTGATCTCGGGGTTCCTGTCGAATCCACCTGCCGATCTCGAAGTTTATTTCTCGAAGCACATCTTCCTGAATAGCTTCGAGCCCCTTTACTTCCAGGATCTTCAGCCGCAAGAGCATGCTGTTATGAGCCGCATGGGCGCCTGCACCACCTGTTTCAGCCTTGCCTCCATTATCATCGAGCTTTTGAGGCAAACGGAAATAGATTTGAATGATATCGTGGAAGTCGATCATGCCGGTCAGGGCTTCGACAGCCTTGCGATTATCGGGGTCCGCAACGACTTCAGTCTCCAGCACGTGCAGCCGCCTGGATAAAAGATCGTGGCTGAGCGATTCCACCCAGGGGTCTGCAGGACAGAGTCTACTCCCATGCTCATCCAACCACGCGCCGGGGTCTTCCCTGCGCAGCCAGAACTCATAAGTATTCCTGAGAAATCTTACCAGAAAAGCCCTGAGTTCCACAAATGAGGAACCGTTTTCCCAGATTCTCAGCAGCCGGGCCCCGATGCGTTTGGGAGGGTAAAAACTTCGCATGAGGAACTCAAAAGGCGCCTCGGGCAGTTCTGAGAGTTCATACAAAAAATGCCTCAGAATTCCCTGATGGCATGAAGCGTCCTTTTTGAAGACCGTCTCTATTGCGTCGGCGCTGATATCGCCCAAGGCCGGTTTGGCCATTTCTTCGGGCATTTCCTCCAGGAGTTTGATCCAGTATGAAAGAAGATGATCGGCGGCAAGGCTTTGAATTTCAAATCGTTCCGACCTTTTCAGGGCATCGATAAAAATGCCCGAGAGCAGATATATCACCTTGCCGCAAAGCTCGCTGTTTCGATAGAGCCGCAGATTGCCGACGGCATACCTCTGGGTTTCCTGAACAACAAAATGCCAGTTCCTGTACCTGTGATGGTATTCCAAAAGAAGCTCGCGGGCCTGCTTTTCCTTGCCGGCATAACCTTTAACCGCATCCTCCAGGGATTGAAAAGATTGCGGAATGGTTACCTCGATGTTTGTCAGATCCAGGTTCCTGGTAAGAGCGTCTGATTGAAACAGGTCAAAAGGCATATGTGAAAATTCCTTTGAAAGTTTAATTCGAAGCAGGAAGCGAGAAGCAAGGAGCGTGAAGAAACCCAGGGGACCCACTTCCTGTTTCCCACTTCCCGCTCCCCGCTTCTTAAAAACGAATGCTCAATTCGTTTTTAATCGGAGTTCCATCAGGATAGCCGATTCCTTCAGGGCGCCGTAGTAGTTGGGCCGTTCGCCCGTCACAATGAATCCGAAAGATTCATAGAGTTTTCGGGCAGCGACATTGCTATTCCGGACCTCGAGTGTAACCACTGCGGCATGACGCTCCCGCCCGGTTCCAATCGCGGCCTCAATGAGCTTTCGAGCTATTCCTTTTCGCCTTAAGGTCTTGCGCACTGCTAAGTTGAGGATTTGAATCTCGCCTTGAATCGACCAGAAGCAAACATATCCCGCGACCTGCGGAGACGACTCACCCGACGAGGCCCCAGTTTGCAGCCGCGCTGCCAGGAGGTTCGAATCAGCCCTGTTGATTTCTTCGACAAAAGCCCGTTTGGACCATGGTTCGAGCTGGCTGTCGTTTTCTATTTCCAGGATCGAGGCAATATCGGATTGCACGGCAGGTGAGACAGTAATTTCCATAGTTTCCATCCGGAAAGGGTCCTTTTCCGCCCTGGCGTCGTCAATCTTCGGGTTCGCTTGTGCGGCGTACCCAAGTACGCCTCCGCGCAAGCCCTCGATTTCCTTGCCATGACGAAAAATGCCTCCTTTCCGCATTGGAAACTGTAAGTGTCACATCCGGAGTTTCCAGATGGAAGCTAACTATTTCGCCGACCGTGAAAGCACCTCGCTGGCAAGAGATATGTGGCGCTGTCCGTACTCTTTCACCAAAGCAGCAGCTTCGCTCAGACTATACCCGTTTCGGCACTTGGCAAGCTTGATCAGCATTGGAAGATTCATGCCGCAGACAACCTCCACCTTTGGTCCCTGGAACGACAAGCTGATATTTGCGGGCGTGCCGCCAAAAAGGTCGGTGAGTATCAAAACGCCCTTTCCCTGGTCCACCTCTTTTATCGCGTCCCCCATCAGCTTGATCAATTCGTCAACTGTCTGAGCCGGTTTGAAGCAAACGGCCTTGCAGTTCTGCATGGGGCCGACGATCATCTCGGCGCACGCGAGCATCTCTTCGGCCAGCCTGCAGTGAGATGTGGCTATGACTCCTATGAGCCCTGTATCGTTTTCCCGGCTCAATTCAAACCTCTCATTCCAGATTAATATCTCTATGGAACACTGTTACATGATAACTGTTTTTTCTCAACCTGTCAGCGATTCCTTCGGCTATTACAACCGAGCGGTGCTTGCCTCCTGTACACCCGAAAGCCACAGTTAGATACCGCTTGCCTTCCTGCACGTAAGAGGGCAGAAGCTTGAGAAGCAACGCGCAATAATCGGAGAGAAACTCCTGCACCGCGGGCCATTGTAATACCCATGAATGGACAGGGGCCGAACTGCCATCCAGGTCCTTTAAATTTTCGATAAAGTACGGATTTGGAAGGAATCGCACGTCCATTACCAGGTCGGCTTCAGGCGGAACTCCGTATTTGTAGCCGAAGGAGAGGACCTGGATACTGAGTTGCTCACTCTCGGCGGTGTAAGAATAGGTCCTCGTGATAAGCCGCTTAAGTTCATGGACCGAAAGAGTACCGGTATCAATGACCCTGGTTGCCCTGCCGCGCAGCGCGCGCAACTGCTCCCGCTCAAAGTTGATTGCCTGGAGCAACTGATGCTCGGAAGGGGCCGCAGGGTGGACCCTGCGGGTCTGACTATATCTTCGCTGCAATATTTCATCGCTTGCTTCGAGAAAAATGATTTCGAACCTGTAGCCGGCATCTTCCAGCACTGAAAATATCTGGTTGTAATCTTTGAGGAACTTGCGCTCCCTGATGTCTATTCCCAGGGCGATCCTCTTCATGTCCGGCATATCTTGCTCGCACAGTTGCAGAAGGCTCCCCAGCAGAGGTACCGGCAGGTTGTCGATGCAAAAATAGTCTATATCCTCAAAAGCTTTGATCGCGGTACTTTTACCCGATCCGGAAAGACCAGTGACAACAATAACGTGCAGCTTTCTTGGGTTCATTTGCAATCCCTGCATATCCAAATCCGGCAAACTGCGGGCACATAACGAATCGGAGGAAAAAAAGGAGGGCGCAAGCTGCTATCCTTGAGGAAAAGTCCGGGCTAGAAATCCTCGTCTTCCTGCTGAATGATTGAAAAGATGTCTTCCCGGCTGTCGACTTTGGCAAGCCTCTTTCGCACAGTTCCGTTTTTGAGCAGCCTGGCGATCTTTGCCAGTGCCCTCAGGTGAACTCCAGCGCACGCCTCAGGCGCTACTAGAAGAAAGAAGAGGTGAACAGGCTTTCCATCCATGGATTCGAAATCAATGCCTTCCGTCGAACGGCCGAATGAGAGCGCCAGGTCCTTGATATCATTTAGCTTCCCATGTGGAATGGCAATCCCGTCCCCGATTCCGGTGCTGCCCAGTCTTTCTCTTTCGAGCAAGACTTTCATGAACTGATCGCGATCCAGATAGGGTTTATTCTGTTTCACGGCATCAATCAGCTCTTCAAGCACCTGATTTTTGTTTCTCCCCTTGAGTTCGGGAACAATGGAGTCCACTGCGAGAATATCGAGAATTTTCATTAAATTTCCTCTACCGCAACTGAGAATAGGACCGAGGCAAAATTTTAGATTTTAGATTTTTGATTTTCAAAATCAGCAATCTGCAATCTAAAATCACAATCTAAAATCTGCAATCTAAAATCTAAAATCCTTGCCTCTACCCGACTGCTTCAATGAGGCCGAGATTGCCGTCTTTTCTCTTGTACAGAACATTAACCCGGTTCGTGCTCCTGTTTGTGAACAACATGAACTCTCCGTTCGAAAGGTTTAACTCCATTACCGCTTCATCGAGGTGCATCGGCTTTGCGTAAACCTGCTCAGCTCTTATCACTCGAAGCTCCTTGTCGTCATGGGGCGAACGCCCTGCGGCTTCAGGCAATCCGGCTGAGTCTTTTTGGCCCCCGCCACCGGATTTGCGGCGGTTGACTTTTTCCTTCCCTTTCCTGGCAGCCTGTGCCTCAAGGCTATCCACGAGCAGGTCGATGCTGGAATACATGTCATCGGTTTCTTCGGCGCCGTTGAGCCGACAGCCCGAGGCGTCAATGGAGACTTCGGCGATGTGCCGGAATTTTTCCACTCTGAGCACCACGTGTGCTTCTATCGGTTCTTCCAGGTATTTCTTCACTCTTGTGAGCTTGTCTTCAACATAAAATTTCAAGGGATCTGAAGGTTCGGTATGTCGGAAAGATATTTTAATCTGCATGATTATCCCTTTTTGTCTCTCAGGACCCCCAGGAAGATTTCCTTCTTCTGTTGGAGGGCAAAATCCCCAGCATCTCGCGGTACTTGGCCACCGTGCGCCGGGCTATGCTGATATTTTCCTTTTCCAGAATCTCCACTAGTTCCTGGTCGCTGTATGGCTTTGAGGAGTCCTCCTCTCGAACAAGATGCCGTATTCGATCCTTTACAGACTCCGAGGCGACCGCTTCGCCCATTACGCTATTTATTGAACTGTTAAAGAAATATTTCAACTCAAAAATCCCATGCGGCGTGTGCATGTACTTACTTGCGGTAACCCTGCTGATGGTCGATTCATGCATTCCGACATCTTCGGCAACGTCTCTGAGCACCATTGGCTTGAGGTGCGCCACCCCTCTTTCAAAGAAATCAGTCTGCAGCTTCACTATGCTCTGGGACACCTTGTAGAGGGTCCGCTGTCTCTGGTGAATGCTCTTGATGAGCCAGGCGGCCGAACGCAGCTTTGTCTGAATGTAATCCCTGGTTTCGGTGGGCAGCGAATCGCCCTCTCCAAGCGCGTCCTTGTAATAAGAGCTGACCCTCAGTTTGGGCATACCGTCTTCGTTTAGCAGTATGACCCATTCGTCATCAATTCTAAAAACGTAGATATCGGGACTGATATATTCGACAGTCTCTTTGTTGAATGCGCTGCCCGGTCTGGGATCGAGCCCGAGTATAATTTCGACAGCAGCCTTTACTTCCTCGGGACTGCGTTTGAGGGCGCGAACCAGAGCGGCATAATTTTTGGTTTCAAGAAAGTGCAGGTGGTCCTCTATTATTCGGACAACAAGCTGGTTAGCAAGATCGAGGTTCTTAGCCTGCACCAGCAGACATTCCCTGAGGTCCCTGGCGCCAACCCCGGTCGGATCGAAGGTCTGTATCCTGCGCAGGACTTCTTCAACCATTGCCGGAGTTGCCTCGGACATTTCGACTATCTCTTCAATTGTCGCATCGAGATAGCCGTCGTTGTCGAGATTTCCGATTATGCACGCACCTATTTCCCGTTCCTCATCGGAGAAGTCAGAAAGTCTGATCTGCCATTCGAGATGGTCTTTTAACGATGTGGGTTCGCTGAGCCTGCTGTCGAAGCTCGGCCATTCCTGGTTAGGGTCGGTTTCAGCAAACGCGGGGGTGCTTGTATTGTACTCATCCAAATACCCTTCCCAATCAAAGTCTTGCCGCATTTTTTCGGAAAGCTGCACCTCCTGGAAAGGAGTCTCTTCCGTGGTGAGGGTCTCGAGTTCAGCGTCCTGTTCGGTGGGAAGTTCTTCCTGGGACTCTTCGAGCAGAGGATTTGTTTCCAGTTCCTGGTGAATCGTTTCCAGCAATTCCAATCGCGAAAGTTGCAGCAGTTTGATCGCCTGCTGCAACTGGGGCGTCATAATGAGCTGTTGGCTCAGTCTTAGTTGCTGTTTTAGTTCCAATGCCATCAATCAATCCATTTACAAACTGAACTGATCCCCAAGATAGGTGCGCCTGGCAAGATCGCTTTCAGCGATACTGACCGGGTCTCCTTTCTCCAGGATCCGCCCTTCATGCATTATATAAGCCCAATCACACACCTTGAGCGTTTCGCGCACATTGTGATCGGAAATCATTACGCCTATGCCCTTTGCTTTGAGCGCCATGATAAGACCCTGGATTTCCACGACAGCGAGCGGGTCTATGCCTGCGAACGGTTCATCGAGCAGAATAAAACTGGGTTGGGTAACGAGTGCCCGTGTAATTTCCACTCGCCTGCGCTCGCCTCCCGAAAGCCTGTCGGCCTTATTTTTAGCAAGATGTGCTATCCGCAACTCACCGAGAAGTTCTTTGAGCCTTGCCTGCCTCTCCGCTTTTCCAATCTCGAGAGTTTCGAGAATGGCCATTATATTCTGCTCCACAGTCAGCTTGCGGAAAACGGAAGGTTCCTGGGACAGGTAGGTAACCCCTTTTCTGGCCCTTAAGTACATCGGCTGAGCCGTTATGTTTTCCCCATTAAGATATACAGCCCCACTGTCCGGGCGGATTATGCCCACTACGCTGTAAAAGGTTGTCGACTTCCCGGCGCCGTTTGGTCCAAGCAGCCCTACAATTTGCGCCTCATGCAATTCGAGGCTGACATGATCGACGACACGCCGTCCCTGATAACTTTTTACAATGTCTTTGACGATCAGCTTTTTGAGTTCGCGCGGCACAGCTATTCCTTTTTGTTCGGAAACAAAACGGCCTGCACCGGCGCTCCGCTGCCGCCTTCCACAATGCTGCGCCCATCCTTGACGTAAATCGTGATGAGATCTCCCTCAACCCGGTCCTGCCCCTTGGTGACCACGGGCCGGCCGTGCAGCACTATCTTCTGTTCCTTCTGGTAGTATATGGCCTTTTTTGCCGTCGCAAGGCGGTCTAGCTGCGTAAATTTAACATCCCCGTCAAATTCTATGAAGTCTATTCTCTGAGCCCCGGCCGCGTCGTCAGATGCAGCTTTGGTTTCCCCTTCGAGCAATGTCACTTTGAGCCGGTTGGAGGTGATGGTGACATCATCCTGGACAACCAAGACATGGCTTTCGAAAACTATGGTCTTTTGGTCCTGGTTCGCCTCCATCCTGTCGGCGGTGATGTGAATGGGCGATTGGCTGTTGTTTAGCTTTTCACTGAAGTCCGCCGTTTGCCCGGGCGTCTTTGAGCCGTTGGCTCCATAAACGTGACAGCAGACAGGGAAGAAGGCAAAAGTAAAAAGACAAAAGTAAAAAGGTATGGTTCTCCTCATCATGATTCCTTGATCTGGGATATGGGCCCCGCAGGGCTATTTTTCGACTCTGAGGTCGCCAACAACCAGAGAGGCTGTGACTTTGCCAAATACATTCGCGACATGGTCCGCGATTTGATATTTCCACCCGTCGCCATCAAGCGTCAACCCGGGACCCGTCACATGAACGGGAGTGTCAGACTCAACAATTTTGTTGCTGTGTACGTAATGCGCCTTCTCGGTTGTCATCACATAATTGTGCGGCAGCGTGACCCGAATGTCGCCGCTGAGTTCGATATCTTTTGTCCCGGCGTACAGTACCCCTTCACGGCTCTCTAGATGGATTTCTTCGTTGGATTGATCCTGATAGAATGTCAGCCGGACTGCAAGCAGCAGAGTTTTCTGCTGGTCCTGGAAATACTTGGCCTCCGAAGCCCAAAGTGTCCAGAACTTCCTTCCCTCCTGCATTTCGGTGAATTCCATGTCCTTGAGTTTCATTTCCGCATCGCTTGGAGGGGCTTGTTGTGCCACCTGCTGGACCGGCCGCGATTTCCCTTTCCAGATACCGGCGGCAAGAACCAGGCTCAGCGCCACTATGACCATAATTACAAAAAACTGCGCGAGCTTGCCCTTCAAACCCATTACTCAACCTTAGCGGCAGCCATGATCCGCAACTCATCCCCCCCGGAGAAGATTGGAACCACGGGGGCAACGCTACAAAAGCTTGCCCTGTTATTCAAAAAATTTCTTTCATCGAAAAAGGCTATCCTGCTAAACGGAAAAAAGAGCAAAAAACTCAAACAATCTTCCTTTTCTTTGCCCCCCTTGACGAATAATACTTTTGTCGCAGGTAAAAATCTTTAATCAAATTAGAGGATTAGACTTCACCGAGTACTTTAACATGGGGTAGCGTTGAGTGTAAAGGCTTATTACGCAAGGCTTTGAAAACTGGGAGAAAATCGGGCGGTGGGACCGCCAGTCGGGTACGCCGCTGCCTTCGGCGGCGGCAAAAACTGTGCCTTTGATCGGGCGAGCCATTTACTTTTTACTTTTGCCTTTTTACTTTTGCCTTAACTTAGCCCAGATAGCGCCGCATTGTGCTTTCCCATAGCCCCTGGACCTGCAGGATCATTTCACAAACCTCCCTTGCCGCTCCCCGGCCACCGCCTGCCCTGGTCACATAATGCGCGTAGGGAAAAATGTGCGGCGTCCCGTTTGGGACAGCAACCGAAAACCCTGCCCTGCGCATCACGGGAATGTCTATGAGGTCGTCTCCCATGTAGCCGGTCTCATGCTCTTTAAAGCCGGTCTGCGCCAAAAGCTGCTCGTATGGTTCCAGCTTGACCTTGGCTCCCTGGTGCACCCTGGTTATCCCAAGAGCCAGAGCACGGTGCCCGACTGCCCGGCATGCCCGGCCCGTTATAAGCGCCACCTCGATTCCGGCTCGCTGCAAAAGCTTTATTCCATGTCCGTCCTGAACGTCGAACTCTTTTATCTCGGAACCGTCGTCCAAATAGATAACCCGCCCGTCGGTAAGGACCCCATCAACGTCGAAGATCATCATCCGTATGGGAAGTATCCGCTTCTTGAGCTCATCAGGCAGATCGCTGATTGACGTATTCACCTATTCACCTGTTTTTGTAACTATTTCGTAAATTTGAACAAGGCTCTCGAGGAGCTTGGCTGCATGTTCGAGCCGAAGAGAATTAGGGCCGTCGCAAAGGGCCTTGTCTGGTTCCGGGTGCGTTTCGATGAAGACCCCGTGCGCTCCGGCCGCCACCGCAGCCCGTGCCAGGGAGGCCACAAAGCGTCTCTCACCGCCTGACGAGGTCCCCTGAGCACCCGGGAGCTGAACACTGTGGGTAGCGTCAAAGACGACCGGATATCCAAAATCCGCCATGATCCCGATAGAGCGCATATCCACCACCAGATTGTTATAGCCGAACTGGGCGCCGCGCTCGGTCAGAAGAATCCGCTCGTTTCCGGTCTCCCTGATCTTTTTGATCACCTCTCCCATGTCGCGTGGTGAAAGGAATTGGGCTTTTTTGACATTTACGGGTTTACCGGTCGCGCCGGCGGCCGCCAGAAGGTCCGTCTGGCGTGCAAGAAAGGCTGGAATCTGAAGAATATCCGCTACTTGAGATACAGGCTCGACCTCTGACGGAGTGTGAACATCGGTCAGAATCGGGACTTTGTACCTGTCCCGGATAGTGGCGAGAACATTTAGACCCTTCTCCAGCCCCGGACCCCGATATGACTTCCCCGATGTCCGGTTTGCCTTGTCATAGGAGCTTTTGAAGATGAAGGGGATTTGTAGCCGCGCGCAGGTTTCCTTTAGAAAACCAGCCACCTCGAAAGCAATCTCCTCGCTTTCGATAACGCAGGGTCCGCCAATTAGAAACAGGCGGTCCCGCCCAATCTTCTGGCCAAAAAGTTCAAAATCCATTGAGCTCACCCTAGCAGCGTTTGGTGGATGATTCGGGGTTCTTTCGCCTCGCTTCTATAAGGGTCGCTCCCGTGAAGGCCTTGAACAGCGGATGGGGCTCCATCGGTCGTGACTTGAACTCCGGATGGAACTGGCACCCCAGAAACCAGGGGTGATCGGGCAGCTCTATCACCTCGACCAGGTTCTTGTCCGGTGACAGGCCGGTGAAAAGCATTCCATGCTGTGCCAGAATTTTTCTATACTCATTGTTGAACTCGTAACGGTGCCGGTGCCGCTCTGAAATTTCAATCGTCTGATAGGCATTGGCGGCGAAGGTATCAGGCTCAAGGACGCATGGATAGGCGCCCAGACGCATTGTGCCTCCGTATTCGAAATCTTCATCTCGCCGTATGATCGTATTGCTCTTATAGTCGAACCACTCCCGCATCAGGTATATGACAGGGTGGGGCGTGTGCTTGTCGAATTCTATACTGTGGGCTCTGTCGAGCCCCGCAACATTGCGGGAGAACTCAACCGTGGCAAGCTGCATCCCAAGGCAGATGCCCAGGAAAGGAACCTTGTTCTGACGCGCGAAACGGATCGCCTTTATCTTGCCTTCGACTCCACGCTGGCCGAAGCCGCCGGGCACCAGGATCCCATCGGCCCCTTCGATCAGTACCTCTCCACCATCTTTTTCCACGTCCTCCGAATCGACGTAATCGAGATGAAGCTTTACACCGTGAACCGCAGCCCCGTGGACCAGCGCTTCATTGAGGCTCTTGTAGGATTCCTTCAGGTCGATGTATTTCCCTACTATGGCTATCCGCACGTCGAACAGCGGGTTTTTCATCGCAACCACCAGCTTTTGCCAATCGTCGAGCACGGGAGCACGCGTCCATATATTTAGAAGCCTCACGATTTTTTCATCCAGCCCTTCCTCGTGGAAGAGCAGAGGCACCTCGTAGATGCAATCAACGTCTTTGGCCGTTATTACGCCATCGGTGTCCACGTTGCAGAAATGGGAGATTTTCCCCTTTATATCGGCGGAGAGCTGTTTTTCTGTCCGGCAAAGCAGGATATCGGGTTGAATGCCAATGCCGCGCAACTCCTTGACGCTGTGCTGAGTCGGTTTGGTTTTCATCTCACCGGAAGTCGACAGATATGGAACGAGCGTTACGTGAACAAAAATTGCGTTTTCCCTGCCGAGGTCGTTTCGAAACTGGCGGATAGCTTCGAGAAAGGGCAGGCTTTCAATGTCTCCTACAGTCCCGCCGATTTCCACTATGACGATATCCACATCGTCGACGCACCCGCGAATGCATGCCTTGATCTCGTCGGTAATGTGGGGAATGACCTGTACGGTCCCACCCAGATACTCCCCGCGCCTTTCCTTCATTATCACCGAATAGTAGATACTGCCCGATGTGTAGTTGCTTTTCTTGCCGAGATGCGCATGTGTGAACCGCTCATAGTGGCCCAGGTCGAGGTCGGTTTCAGCTCCATCGTCTGTAACGAAAACCTCGCCGTGCTGAAAAGGATTCATGGTTCCGGGATCAACGTTGATGTACGGATCGAGCTTCATAAGCGAAACGCGAAGCCCTCTGCTCTCCATCAATGCACCGATGGATGCCGCTGCGAGACCTTTGCCAAGCGAGGATAAAACTCCACCGGTGACGAATATGAATTTTGTCTGGCGCAAAGGATTTCTCCTCCTCAAGAAGTCTTTTAGACAAAAATGGATCAGGATCAGCCCTGATGCAGTATAGCAAAACGAACACTAATGTCAATCACGGCTTATTTTTTTATCCTGCCGAAATTTATCTGTTTTCTGGTCATCGGGCAGTTCCGGCCCAAGTTCGGTTCCGTCTGCGGGGAAAACATAATATTGACAATATAATGTCCTGGAACCGCAACAATACGGGAAACCGTGTATTTACCGGAACGCCTTTCGACAATAGTATTAGGCACAATTAGAAAGCAAAGTCCTTGCTACGCTTGGCTAAATGTGCCCTGGGGGGGGCAAGAAGAGGAGAAGGCAAATGTCATCTGTACTCATCGTGGAGAATAACGATTTTTTTAGACGTTCTTTCAAAGAAATCCTCAAGATGTACATCCCATCGATTTCGGTTGACGAGTCTGCTGACGGCTCCGATGCTCTCGCGAAAATCGACGAAGCTTCACCCGACATTGTGTTTATGGACATACGGCTGCCCGGGAAAAACGGCCTCGAGTTGACTCGTGAGATAAAGGGTCATTATCCGAACCTTGTGATAAACATCTTTACCAGCTACGACCTTCCCGAATACCGAAAAATCGCCGAAGAGTACGGGGCGGACCACTTCCTTCTCAAAGATGCTGTTACGGGCGCCGAAATCGCGGCAATGGTGAAATCCGTCATCGCGAAAAATAAAAAGAAGGGACGGGAAGTCAATCGAAAAAGGGAGAGCTACGAAAGAAGACTTTCCATAAACTAGCTTCATCATCAAAACCCGGTAGCGCCGCCTTCCAAGGTGGCGTTCGCTCATTTTCGCAAAAATCACAAAAAATTCATGGTCTTAATTCAGGAACTTAGGAATTCAGGAATTAAAAACAAAGTCCCAATTCACCCTCAGTCCCTCAATCCAGATATCTGCATACATATACCAGTCAGGCATTCTTCGAAAAATATCTACATGTAAATACCCATTAGGGATTCTTCGAAAGTTAATATCAGGACTACATGCCTGCCGGTTGAATACTTTCTTCTTACATACTCTAGTAGAAGGATTACACCGTAGTGTATATATTGACTCCACCCGCCCTCTTCTTATCTTCCTAAGCCAGAGTGCAAAAACTATTTTGTAATAAATCAAGATATATCTTTGAAATTCAAGACCTTCTTGGTCGGAAGATGATCACATGGAAGCATTTACGGGTTACAGAGTCGTTACACTGGATAGAGACTTGAAGGCGGCCGGGGCACTCCTTGAGATAATTCGGGGTTGGGGCCTTCGCGCTGAAGGTTTTACCCAGTTGGAGGCGGCCATTGAATATATCGGGCGCAATGGGTGCGATGTAGTTCTGCTTGATGTTTCAATACTCGGTTTCATGAGCATGAGCCAGATGCTTCGGTTCGGAAACGATATAAGAATTATTCTTACAATGCAACAGGCCGAAAAGGATAAGGCCATCCGGTCTTTGAAACTCGGCGCTTTCGACTTACTGGAGAAGCCCTTTCAAAATGATCTGTTGCAACATTCGATATCGAGGGCCTTAACAGACCTTGAAAATGAAAGGCAATCAAACGCACTGATTGAACAGGTAAGGCAGAGCCGCTCCGAACTGGTGGCCGGGTGGCGCCGGCTTGAGAGCTTGAACGACCAACTCATAAAAATGAACAACGCCCTGTCGGTTCTTGTCAGAAATATCGAGCGGGAAAAAGAGAAAATGGAGAGCCAACTCGATGTTAGATTAAGAAATCTCCTAATGCCCCTGCTCACCAGGCTGAGAAGTGATCGGACTGGCTACATACGTAAAGATCAAATTGATGCGCTTACCTGGTATCTCGATGACCTGACCTCCTCTTTGTCCATGGGCCCCGGAATCGCGATGAGTCTGTCATCGACCGAGATGCGAATAGCCTCCCTGGTCAGAAATGGCGCATCCACCCATGAGATGGCAAGACAGTTGAATATTTCGGAGGACACGGTGAAGTCCCACCTTAGAAGTATCCGCAAGAAACTCAAGGTACACGGACAACACAGTTTGAAAGACCTCCTCTATTCGCGAAGCGGATTGCACCAGCAGCGCCAATATAACAATGTGATTCATATGAGCGTTGTCAAAGGCGGGCAGGCATGAAGGGAACCGAGTTGTTAAAGAAATGTCCTTTATCGAGATTTATTCTTTGAAATCTCTTGACACTGCTGATCTTGGCCTTAGTTTCAACTCAAGTATTAACTTCTCAAAGGGGGCAGTCTTACCACCACAAGGGCAGTCAGTATTATAGCAACTGTATCTATGTGGTGGCAATTACTTCATTTACTTGACTTATTATCTGAATGGTAAAGGTGATGATCCCGACCGGACTTGCAATTTGAAGGGCTGGGATGGAAAATATAGCGATTTTTATTCGAGGTGCGCAATGACCGCGATCAAGTACTCCAAAATTGTCATATTGGACGATGACCAAAAAGGGCGCGAATTTCTCAGTGAGATAATTGGAGGCTGGGGCATCAGCGCTGAAGGCTTTGCCCGGCATCAAACCGCCATCGAATATATTTTGGAGAATGATTGCGATTTATTGCTGCTAAACATTTCACCGTCAAATGTCAGCGACCTCGAACTGATCCCGCAGTTGGAAGAAAAAGACCTCAAGGTAGTTATTACAACAGCGTCGGCCGACAAGTATATGGCCATCCGGGCATTGAAGCTCGGCGCTTTCGACCTACTGGAGAAGCCATTTGGAAGTGAACTGTTGCACCATTCGATATGCAGGGCCCTGGCGGTTCTCGAAACGCAGAGACGGTCAAAAGAGCTTATGCATGAGCTCGAACAGAGCCGTATGGAACTGCTTGATCGTCAGCGCCGTCTTGAAAAGTTGAATGCCCAACTTTTTGAAACGAACAAGGCCCTCTCGGTTCTTGCCAGAAATATAGAGCGGGAGAGGGAGGAGATGGAGAGCCAAATCGCACTCAGATTAAGAAATCTCTTAATGCCCATAGTAACGAAGCTTAGAAGCGATAAGGATTTTACAAAGTATGAGACCCAGCTCGATATGCTGACCTGGCATCTCGAAGATTTGACCTCCGGGGTCTCCATAGACCCGAACGTTGCCAAGAACCTTTCGTCCGCAGAAATGCGGATTGCCTCCCTTGTCAAAAACGGTGTGAGCACTGAAGAAATCGCGAGGCAGTTGCACATATCCGGGAACACAGTACGATCCCACCGCAGAAGTATCCGCAAGAAACTGAAAATAAACGGGCAATACAGTTTGAGAAATTTCCTCGATTCAAGGAGTGGACCTCCTCGGGCGGTTCAATCCGGCAAGCCCCTTTACGTGCAATGACCGCGCGGCAGACGCACGGCCGAAGGTCACTGCGATGAAGGACCGCCTGTTCGTTACGGCGGTCCTTCATCGTTTGGAGCAAAACTGTGCCTGTGTGGTGACCGCGACCGGCTTTATCACCATTGCAAGAAAAGGATGTGGACAGGGCAGGGGATTTTTGTTAAATAGAGCCGTTTAGATCGGGACGTGGCTCAGCCTGGTAGAGCGCTGCGTTCGGGACGCAGAGGTCGCTGGTTCGAATCCAGTCGTCCCGATCAAAAGTTAAGTAAAATCAGCCTCTTATCTTAGGGGCTTTCTTTTTGCCGTGTTCCATCGGTGTTCCACCCCTGACGGCGTAACCCCGGAGCAATTCATTTTGGCTGATGTTCACATAGTGCAGCCCTGTCTTTGATACCGTGTGAAAGGAAAGCCGCAGTACGTCTTCCATCGACATGTGTTCCCTGTAGTAGCGCATCGCGGAGTGGCGCGTTCCACCGTAAAGATCCACACCTTCCACCCCCACCTTCTCACATGCCCGCTTCCAGAAGCGATAGAGGATCTTAGGCCCAAACGGTTGGCCCATTTTCAGGTTGCTGTTATAGGCTGAGTCATGCCGAAAGAGCGGTAAATCTCCGAAAGCCCGCGGAAGTTTTTTCAAAAGCTCTATGTCTTCCGGAAGAAGCGGAAATGTTTTTGGTGCTTTGCTCTTCCTGGCCGTCTTGTGGTCCTCTACCGTTACGCAGCCAAGCTTCAGATCAACGTTCTTTTCCTTCAATCCAAGAAGTTCCGCCGGTCGCACTCCAACATAGATACAAAGCCAGCGGATCGCCAAATACACCCGAGGGGCATGGGGCATAACCAGATTGTAGACTTCCTGCAAAATCGCGTTTTGTGTAGCAATGTCCACAACCTTTCGCCTCGTGAGCATGAATTCCACTTCCGGAAACTCGGGTTTCTCGTCCGGTTTGATTACCCTGGCTCGCACTAACCAACTCCAAAATGCGTGAAGATTGGTCCTGACGTTGTGAATTGATTTCGAGCTGAGTTCCTCCAGTGAAAGCAAGAATTTCTGAAGTTCAATAAAACCGATCTGTTTTACATTGCCCTCTCCAAAATAGGAAATTGCCAGCCCGATCTCATGCTTTATAGGCCGGAAAGTTCCTTTAGCGAGCAACCCCCGTTGCAGCTCCAATTCTTTGATTTCAATGTAGTCCTGAGCGAGCTTTGAGAACGCAAGCGGTGAATTCGCTTGGTAATCTCTTGCGTCCAGGGTGCCCTCATCCGTCTTGAAGCGAATTCCTGTCAGAAATCTGAAAGCCTTTATGTATCCGTCTTCTCCGCTGAACCTCCTTCTGATGTTCCGCCCGACCTGGACGATCATTCTGGTTGCCTTCTGTTCTGGATGCTCGAGACAGTGGACGGCGTCCCGCCTATTGTCCTGCATCCTCTCACCACATTTAGGACAAGTCTGATCGGAGTAAATGCCTCCAAGCATGCATATGCCTCCCTCGACTGTCCGGACAGGAGGCATATTACGGCATGTGTATGTTGGCGGGCAAGTGTTCATCGCTTTTTACCTTGGAGCCCGTTTGCTTAAAATAGACCGACCAAGGCTGATGGCTTTTTTCTCGTACTGTTTCCTGAAGGTCCTTTCACTCATATGGTTTAATAATTGAGCCTCAAAAGCTCGTAGTGCATCTTGTCTGTTATCAATTCCCAACCTGGCAGCAAACGAGGAAAGGCACCCGCCAATGTGGGATAGGTGCCATTCTATAGAAGTATCGTTGGTTCCAACTAAGTTGCGGTTTACTGTCATTGCCGGGCCAAATTGCGCTGCACATTGCTGCACTTGTTCCCAAAATGGATGCGTTGTTCTCCTATCTGTGCTCTCATTGTCTGCAATACGGAGAGAAAACCACTTCTCCGTCAGGTCTTTCCAAATGCCCCCAGATTTGCATTGAAGATCCTCTAAAGTGTTGACTCCATACTGTTTGAGCACTGACAGGCGAATCTGAAACTCCACTCGCCATACATTGGCAATCCGATCTACTTTCCATAGTTCTTTAAACCAAAGTTTCTTCCCTTGAGTAAGGACCTCTTTGGCCTTGTCGTATAAGCGAAGCAAAACCTTGGCACCTTTTGCCCCGATGTAGAGAGTTTCCAAAGTGTTGCCGTCGAAATAGGGAGTGGATTTTCTGCTCCGAGTGACCTTATGTGAATTGAGGAAGTCGAAGCTCAATCCACCCGGAATGAGGAAATCCACTGCTAGATCACAACGACTTGGCTGTACACGTTGAATGGAGCCTCCGACAATGGCTCTCAGATCGGTTGATATTTCATTGACTATGGACTTCATTTGCTGAAACCAGATGGTTTTGGCTCTCAGGGAAACGAATACATTGGGTGTTGCCGTAATGGCGGGATTTTTACTGATGTAGAGGTGATAATTCGGAAACTCAAGATGGAAGCGGTAAGTGGAGCCTTTCCCCCCGGGTTTGAAGATATATTTTTTCCCTGAAGGCATTTCCGAAAGAAGGCCGTTTTGAGTCTGAGCTTCGAGCTTTTTACGGTCGAGATCCTGTAAGTGCTGTTCCCAGTCACGGCCCCAGGCTACAAATAAGCCCAAGTCTAGAGAATCTATCCCAGATAGAAGGAATTTGAATTCCTCGTCCTCTGTGATTTGTGCATGGCGTGTTACAGATTCCGCCATGCTTGTCGGTGATACAGAATGTAGTTCTCCATTTGAAGAAGAATGCTCCATAAACCACCCCTTGTCTTGCGCTTTGCGCAAAGAAGCAGCCCATGGCTAACTGACGACCTTAGAATTTTCTGTATGTGTGTGTGATTTGGGTGGGGTGATTTTATGTGGATTTTAGTTTTTCGCCCTATTCATTTTTTTAGCGCGTCCGCGCCTAAATTAATTGGTGAGGGGCGTTTCTGCTCACCTTGCATTTTTTATTATGATTTTAATGTATACCCCGGATTTAATCTTTTTTGTGTGTATAGGTCCTGTTAGCTATGAGTCAGTTGAAAGTGGGGACCGTCTTTGACGTTCCCTGCCAATACCATAAAACAACGCATTGAGATTATTTCATCCGGGAGAATCCTGTCAAGAACAATTTGAGTGCCGTTTCCTTTTTAGTTTCTGTCTCCACTGCCGCACTTTCTTACAATCCGTATCCATGATGGCTCTTTTTCCCTTTTGAAGCACTGCGAAGCGGACGGATCGCCGTGCCGGCTAGCTCGCCTGGGGGCAAGCCGAGCCGGCACGATCCTCTTGACACCCCAGGAGGATTAGTTCAAACTCAATTTGGCACTACGCATAATGGAAACTGGTCAATTTTGTGCAAATTGCCAGGGAGCAAAAAAGCTAGAAAAACACGCCGCCGTTACGTACAGTGTTGTAAATTGTCCAGTTATAAAACCAGATCGCCATAACCAGAGTGATTTGGACGTGGAGGAATTTACAAGATGCGTAAAAACTGTAAAAATCTGCCCTGCGTTAGACTTGTGCTGGTTATTTTACTAATCCTACCGACTCTCGCTTTTGCTGGCCAGCCACTTGATGGAGTGATCGGTCTCAAATGGGGTGATAGTGCGGCAAAGTCAGACCGTATCATGAAAGAAAAGGGTGCTACCGAAAGGAAATTCAAGACCGAATTGCATCATGAAGAAGGGCACTCTTGCACCGACTACGAAGGCAATTTCATGGGTCGAGAAGGGTCCGTGCTGCTTTGTTTCTACGAGGGAAAATTATATGCAATAGATTTTATGTTCTATTGCCTGAAACCTAGAGAGTTGTTCGATGATTACATGCGAATACTCCTAAGCAAGTACGGCTCATACATTAAATTGTTTTCCGGACCCCTTGGAGACCAATTCGGATCACTTACTTGGCGAGTCGATAAGACGGAGATCGAACTGCAATATAGCGATTTTTCACGGGATCACCCCAATGATCTCTACGCTTCAACTGTCGAGGTTAACTATAGAGATTGGAAAAAGGCCGAAAGGGTCAATCTTAGGATCAAGCACAAAGAAGCGTACGATGATCTGTAAACGGGTGGGCTTAAAATGAACGTAATATCGAAAGAAGTAGCTGATACGTTCTGTAAACTATGCAAATGGACATATGTGGCTTGGATAACTCACAAAAGTCTTTTCGACAAAAACACCAATCCTGAAGGTACTATCGGTAAGATTCCATATTTTACGGAGACATTGTCTAAGATTACTCAGGAGTATTGCCTTCTGCAGATATGTAAGCTCCATGATCCTGCAAAACAGAGGGGTTCCACCAATCTCACAATTGATTACATGGTGCGATTCGGCGACTGGGGTTCCCAAGCGAAAGGAATTAAGGCCATACAGAAACGGTTGTCCGCTCTATGGGATCAGCTTAAACGCGACTGCGTTCGGAACAAGATTTTGACTCACAATGATCTTCAAACAAGCGTGAATAATTCCCCGCTGGGCGCGTTTCCTGAAGGATTTGACGATCAGTATTTTCAAGCTCTGCAAGACTTCGTAAACGCAGTCTATGATAAATGGCTTGGTGGCCCATGTCCTTTTGATGATTTAGCAGAGTCTGATGTGAAAGAATTCTTGGAATTACTTGAGGGAATCCGGGGGACACCCAACTACGCCAATCGTGTAGCGCCTCGCCGTACCTAAAATAACTGGACAATTGAGCGTATTTTGTCCATATTCCAAAAACGCACTTGAGGATTGGCGCGGGTTTACGCACTGCTCGCAACCCCCCCAACTGGACAAAATGACGAACCCTTAGGATCTCTTCGCTTCCCCGGCAACCTTAACGATGACCCGCGCCCGCACCCTCCAGCCTCTGCATTTCGCTCGTGTGCTCCGCGTTCAGTAGTCGGGCAGCTCTAAGGCCCGTGGCCGCAAAAAGACGCGGCCCCAAACCTAAGAGCTACTCCCGACTTGCCCGGCCTTCGGCACGTTACGCTCCACCCCGGCTAGGAAAGGACCGGCCGGGGCTCCGCTCCACTCGGGCATCCCTCATTTGTGCGCTACTTCGCTCTATTCCGAGGCCTCCGGGAGCAGGCGCTCACCTTCCAAAAACCCAAAACCCGCACCGAAGGCGTTGTTGGGCCAGATAGAACCCATCCGACACCCCCTTTTCACGTCATGTATTCCACATGTGTTCCATTGTCTGTCCGGACAGTTGCTGTTAAAGAACGGCCGCTGGTTCGAATCCAGTCGTCCCGATCAATTCTTCTATCCTCCGTGAATATTTATACCTTTTGGAATTGCTTGCTCAAAGAACTTTTGACCTCAACGTGTTGCGAAGATAACGACACAAATCAAACGAAGTCTTATTCGTCGGAGATCGAGCGACACTTCCGGTGGTCAGCGTCCTGATCGATCATTGCAGCGGATCAAGATCAGAACAAAAATGCGGGTTTTTCAGAAAATCGAAAAACCCGTATTTTTTGCTCTAATAGACTCGGCTCAATCGAGAAGGCCGGAAACTAAGCCGTCGTATTGACATTATTCCCGACAGCCGGATTCGCGACTGCGGCGGCGGGTGTACCGGCGTTGAGGTTTATCCCGGCCGCTGCTGCTTGCTGCGTCACGGCAGAGACGGACATATTCAATTGCAGTGCGATTTGACTGACCGGAATATGTTCGTTTGCAAGCATTTTAAGTTTAGCCAGTTCCTGAGCTTTCGAAGACGAATTCCCCGCGGATGAAGCCGCCTTGGGTGCGCTCGCGTTCTGTGGTACTTCTGTTGCGTTGGTCTCAACCGCTTTGACAGGCGTAATGCTCATGACCCACTCCTTCACGTAAACTGTAGATCAATTAAATCAATGGCATCTAATCTTCCTTGATACAGATATCGGAGAGTTCGATGAAAACAATTACGGAAAAATGCCATTTTGGGCGTCATTTTCCCTGCAAGATAAATCCCTACCAGGCCCTGACTGCCAAGGCGGCAGCTTTGGCTGCATCCATCACTTCCTTGAGGGAGATCTTTTCTTCCAGGGTAACACGCGTGCAGTCTTCATATTCCGGAGAAATATTGATAATGTCGCTATTTATTTCGGCTACTTTGCATTTTATGGGTCCATATTGCGTCTGAACTTCACGGATCGTCCTGCGGGCTTTGAGCCGGTTTTCCACTCTCCACCTGAGTCCAATTGTAGTGGTTTCGCGGAGAAGAAAGTCAGTGAAGCGTTCTATAAGATGGGGCTGACAAGTTACGGTGACGAGTGTTCCAGGGCGATTCTTCTTCATCTTGACCGGACTCAGGAAATAATACAGTGATAAAAAAACCGGGGCTGAAAACCCCGGTTGATCGTTGTATATGACGAGAGAGATTTGAACCCTAAATCCCCAAATTCCTCAATTCCCCATCTCTTGCTATCAGGGCTTGATGTATGCGTTCAACCCTATGGTAACCGGCTTGCCGTTTACCAGGGCGGTAGTAACAGTATTGCCTCGGGTGCTTGCCACTACGAGGGTCTTGCCGGATGAAGACGGCGTGGGTTCTTCCAGATCGATCTCTATGTAGAGTTTGTTGTCTTTGATTTCGACTTTCATAGCCATTAATGGTTCTCCTTTGGATTTACACGCAAATCAGCCCTACCGAAATCCGGCTCGGATTTACTCGGGCAAAAAACAGATGGGCCGGAAATTACTCTCCAGCCCCTGGAATTCACTTCATTTGATTGAGCAGTTAGAGCTTCTTTACCCTGACCGCCGATGGTCCTTTGGCGCCCTGCTCAATTTCGAAACTTACACGATCGCCTTCCTGCAGGCTTTTGAAGCCGGAGGCTTCAATGGCGCTATGGTGAACAAAAACATCTTTTCCGCCACCCTCAACCGTGATAAATCCGAAGCCCTTTTGATCGTTGAACCACTTCACAGTACCTTGAGGCATAGTTTTTCAAATCCTTCCATATTGTGTTGGTTTGGTCCCTTCCCACGACTTTAATGTCAAAATGCGGTGGTTGCAAGAAATAAATCAGCAACTCATGGTATTCTTTGCTGAAAAAATCCAGGCGGTGGGACCGTCGGCCAAGTTTGCCGCTGCCTTCGGCGGCGGCAGGAAAAATCCCCCTGCCTCGGCTAGCGTAAGGCAAAAGTAAAAAGGTAAAAAGTAAACAAACAACCCTTTTAAGGGGGGGGATTGGCCCGCCTCTTCACGGTTTCAGGGTGTCGCGCGGATCAGAGGAGATCGTATTTTTTCATCTTGCGCCAAAGGGTCGCACGGTCGATCTTTAGCGCCCTTGCGCTGCTTGCCCGGCCCCAGTCGTTCTGCCTGAGCGTGGCCAGGATGCGCTGCCGCTCGTCCGCGTCCTCGAGTCCAGCCACAGGGGCATTGAGCACTGGAGCGGGAGTGTAGGCCGAGTACTTTGCGATTGAGACGGGCAGGTGGCTCACTTCGATTTGCGCGCCCCGGCAGATGAGTACAGAGTACTCCAGAATATTTTCGAGCTCCCTGACGTTTCCGGGATAATCATAGCAGAGAAGAGCTTCCATGGCTTGTTCGGAAATCTTGACAGGCTTGAATTTTTTCCTGGCGCAAATCCGGTTTAAGATGTGATGGATCAGCAGGGGCAGATCGGCCCTTCTTTCCTTTAATTCCGGCAGCCTGAGGTTAATAACATTCAGGCGGTAATAAAGGTCTTTACGAAAGCGTTTTTCTTTTGCCTGTTGTTCCAGGTCCTGGTTGGTCGCAGCAATGATACGCACGTTGACCCTGGTGGTCTTCCTGCTCCCCAGCGGGTAAAACTCCCTTTTTTCCAGCACCTGGAGGAGCTTTGCCTGAAGGGGCAGGGGAAGTTCGCCGATTTCGTCGAGGAAAATGGTTCCCCCTTCGGCTTCCTGGAACCTGCCCGGCTTATCACGTTCGGCCCCGGTAAAAGCCCCCCTTGCGTATCCAAACATCTCGGACTCGAGGAGATTGTCGGGAAGGGCTGCGCAGTTGACGGTGACCATCGGTTTTTCAGACCGGGCGCTGAGGTTGTGGATTACCCTGGCGAGCAGGTCTTTTCCCGTTCCGGTAGGGCCGGTAATGAGCACGGTGGAATCGCTTGAGGCCATAACGGGGACGATGTCGAAAATCTTCTGCATAGCCGGGTCTTTTCCGACTATGTCGTAAAAGGTGTAGCGCTCTTTGATGGCGCTGTTCAACTCGTATACCAGCGAGAGGTCCGTGATGGTCACCAGGCCTCCGGCAATTCGGCCGTCCTCATGCCTGAGGGCCAAGTGATTCATGCGGACTGGGACCTTGCGACCCTCGCGGGTGACGAGTTCTCCCTCTTCGCCCGATCTGGTCTTCCCGTCTGCAATGGTCTCCTTGAGCAGTGAGATTTCCCTGGAGGATTCCGTACCGAAGATAGTCTCAAACCGCCTTCCCAGGGTATCTCCCCGGGGGAAGCCGGTTATCGCTTCGGCCATGCTGTTGAAAAAGGTGATGTGGCCCCCCCGGTCCACAGTAAGCATCCCGATGTCCAGGTTGTCCAGGATGATTTTAAGCCGCCGGTCTTCATTCCTCACCCTGTCTATCAGCTCTTTGAAAGCCGAATGGTCCTGAATGACAACCACGCATCCCTGCCCGGTTTCTTCCCGATCTGCGAGCGGGGAGACAACAGTAGTTATCGAACGGCCCTGAAAGGCGCCTGTGTGCGCCTGCTCCTCTTGCAGATGAAATGTTTTCCCGAACCGGCACTCGCCTCCGCAAAGCTCCCGGACAAAGGTGTTGCTGCAACTTTTCCCGACGATTTCGCTCTCTTTGCAGCCGATGATCGCTTCAGCCGATTTGTTGATCGATACGATTTCATTGCCTGCCGAAACCGTGATGACCCCCACGAGGAAATTATCCAGCAGAGCGCAGAGTTGGCTGTATTGTTGCGGAAGGTCAATCATTGATGATCCCCGGAAGCTTGATAGTGAATCTGGAACCCTTGCCTCTTTCCGACTGTACTGAGATAGAACCCCTGTGGGCATCGACAATCTTCTTCGTCAACATGAGACCGATCCCTGTCCCCTTTGTCCCTTTCGTGCTGAAAAAACACTGGAAAATTCTGCCGGTGATTTCCTTGTCCATCCCCAGACAATTGTCGGTGACGTGGTATTCGACGCCCCCGTTCAGCGCCCTGGCGGTGCCCAGGATGATCGTTTTCGGGCTTTCGCAGTCCTCGTCTTCCAAACAGGCGTCTAGGGCGTTTTTCACCAGGTTCATCAGGCACAGGTGAATGCCCTCCGGATCCAGGGTGAGTTCCGCGAGGTTGTCGGCCAGTTCCATCTTCAAATTAATACCATGCCGGACCGCCAATGGCGTCATAAGCTTGGCCACCTCGGCGGCCGGCACGTTTGGATTGCACATATGGCATTTGATGTCGGTAGACTTTGCATAGTTGAGAAGGTCGAGGGAAAGGTTCGTGATTTTATCGACGTTTCCCTTGACCATTTCCCAGCCCTGACGCTGGTAGCCCGTGTCGGCAAGTTCCATTCCTTTCTCCAGGACGAAGATGCCGCCTTTGAGCCCGCTTGCGATGTTCTTTATGGTATGCGAAAGCTCTGCGACCGTTTCTCCGATTGCAGCCATTTTTCCAGCCCTGGAGAGTTCCCTGGATTTCTCTTCGACCTGCCGTTCCAGGTTTTCCATGTACGCCTTGAGCTGGAGACGCCTCGAGATGCGCTCACCCGCTCTTTTCAGGGCCACGCGGAGGATGTCGTTATCGGCCGGTTTGGTTATAAAATCAGCCGCTTCGAATTTCAGGCTCCTCATAACGAGATCCAGGTCCGCATGATCCGCGATCATGATCACTTCCGTGTCGGGATTTTCTCTTTTGAGCCTCCGCAACAGCTCTACCCCGTCCATTCCCGGCATTTTTATATCGATCAAAACGACAGGGATATCGGTCCTGGTGAACAACTCCAGCGCAGCTTCACTGTTTTCGGCCGTGTAAACCCGGTAGCCCATTTCCTGTAATGAAATGCCTAATGCCTTCCTAACGCCTTCCCCTTCGTCAACTAGCAGGAGCTTGGTTTTCATCTCTGCATCTTATTCCGGGAATCAAAACCTGACCGTCAAGGCGGATCTCGCGAATGCCGCCACCCCACCGCCACTTATTATACACATTCTTTGATTATCTTTTTAATAGCAAATTACTCAAAGGTCTTAAAATGGAAACAGAGGGGCAAGCCTGTCGGGATTGCCGGCTTGAATTGGGAAATTGTGGCGCAGGGTGTGAACAAGGCGCTTATTTACAAGTGATCTTTGGAGGCCCATTTCCGCGAGCGGGGAAGTCTTATGGTGAAACAGGACCCTTCACCCGGTTCTGATTGGACATTGATGGTCCCGCCATGCTGGCGGATTACCTGGTTTGAGACGAAGAGCCCCAGGCCGGTTCCCTTTTGTCCCTTGGACGAAAAGAACATGGTAAAAAGCTTTTGTTTGGTCTCTGTGTCCATTCCCACGCCGTTGTCCCGGACGTGAAAAAAGACCGAATCCTGGTCCCCTTCAACCCGGAAAATTATCCTGTGAGCAGTTTTGGACTTGTCTTCGATGCAGGTTTCGATTGCGTTTTCGAAGATATTCATGAGGGCCGAGTGGACCAGCGACAGATCGAGTTCCAAAGTTCCGGACGACTGGTCGAAGTCACGCTCGAACTCAATTTTCTGGGCCGCCAGTTTGAATTCTATCGTGGATGCCACTTCCTCGGAAAAACGCAGCACCGGCGCCTCTTCCCATTCCAACTCCCGTTCCTTGGCATAGTAGAGGATATCCATGATCAACTTTCGGAGCCGCCCGACAACCAGGGTGACGGTATCCCAGCCTTCGCTTACAAGCTGCCTGTCTGCCTTGGTAAACCCTGAATTCACCATGTACATTCCACCGTCCAGACCGGTCAGAAGGCCCTTTACCGCGTGAGAAATAGTTCCGATCAGCAAACCCAGCGAGGATAGATGATTCTGAAGCTTTCGGACCTTGGTTACGTCATGTGACATGCTCATTACCTGGGTGATCTCGCCGTCCGGGTCGCGGATGGGTGTCGTCCAGGTGAGAACGTTTAACTGCTCGAAGGATTTGGAAATAAGAATTTCTTCAGAGTAGTGGGGCTGCCCGTCTTTGAAGGTTTTCATGACCGGGCACTCAGGGCACGGTTCCCTCAGATTCTTGTACGCTTCGAAGCACCGGGAGCCTGTGCAGTCGCCGAAATCCTCCTTGAAGCGCCGGTTTACCGCTGTTAGCCTATAGTCCGTGTCGTGCACTGAAATATAGCATGGGACCTCGTCGAAGAGCTGTTCGAATTTTTGCGCCAACTGCTGATAGCGCTGGGTCGCCAGTTTTTCTGTCTCCAGGAGCCGTTCGGATTTTTCCTTTACCAGTCTTTCGAGATTTCTGGTGTATTCCTTCAGTGCCGCACGGGTGCGTATCTTTTCGTGGACCCTTTCGAGGGCGATTTCAAGCGCCTCACCGTTGACCGGCTTGGTGATGAAATCCGCCGCCTCGAATATCAGGCTCTGGATGGCCAGCTCCATGTCGCCATGGCCGCTCATCGTAATAATTTCGGTGTCGGGGGCCTCCGTCTTTATGCGTCTGAGCAGTTCAATGCCGTTCATGCCCGGCATCTTGATGTCGCAGATCACGATCTGCGGCCGGTAATCGCCAATTATCTGCAGGGCCTGCTTTCCGTTTTCCGCGGTGAAAACCCGAAATCCGGAATCTGAGAGCAAAAGGGCCAGCATCTCCCGGACGCCTTCTTCATCGTCTACGATAAGAATTGGTTCGCTCATGCACCGAGCGTCTTTTTCACTATATCGAGGAGTTCAGCGGGTTCAAAAGGCTTTCCCAGGTAAGCCACTGCCTTCCTGATAGAAAGATGGCGTCCCGCAAGCCCGCTGACCACCACCACCGGTATGTCTTTGAATTCTTCTTCCTTGGAGAGCCTGCGATAAAACTTCGGTCCCCATTCCTCCGACATCTCCAGGTCCAGGGTTATGAGATCGGGCTTCTCCTGCTTCAGCATCTCATAGGCTTCCAATCCGTTGCTTGCCGCACAGGTCAAATAGCCATTATCCCGGAACAGCGCGACTATGTACTTGACGATCACCGGGTCATCATCTACCACCATTATCTTTTTTGCCATGGGAACATCTCTCCTGACGGTTGCAGGATATCAAATGCCGGGTATCGGAGGCCCTTGTTGCGGAGGCCCTGGTCTTCCCGATACCTGGCGCCGGTTCACTTGTTCGGATGACATTCAGCACAGGTGACGGGGCCCTTTCCCCTCTCCATGTGACATCCCTTGCACTGGTCATGATATGCCTTGATCAGATCCATCGAACTATCGCCCTTAGCCAGGTGGCACTCGGAACACGGCCTGCCTTCCGAAGAGCCTCCCACCAGCTTCTTGCCGTCTTTGAAGTCGTGGTGGCAGGTGCTGCAATCCTCTATCCCGGCCTTCTCATTATGAGCATCGTGGGCAAAGGGAACGGCGGGGCGAATATGATGGCTGAAAGCGCTGTCGTCTACCTTCTTGACATCTTCCTGGGCGTAACCGGAAAAAGCAACGAAAATAACTGCGGCCAGGGCAGCGGCCAGGTATCCCCATCGAAATCTTTTGTTCATCGGCAATCTCCTTACTCCTGACCGGGTTTTTCCATCACTTCATAGATGATGTCGCTAAGGAATTTGATCTCCATGTGGACCCCGTAGCTTTCGTGAATGTCCTCCAGACCACCGTGACAGTTGTGGCAGGGCGCTATAACCACCTGGGCGCCTTTTGCCGCCACCGCTTTCATCTGATCGGCCTTGATGGAGTTACCCTCAACGCGTTTGATCTTGTAAGGAGCACCGCAGTTTATTACCCCTCCTCCCGCGCTGCAACAATAGTTGTGCTCCCGGTTGGGCTCCATCTCGATGAATGTTTCACATGTGGCGCGAACCACTTCGCGGGCCTTATCGTGAAGCCCCATTCCGCGCGAGATGTTGCACGGGTCATGAAAAGTCACCGGTTTTTTGTACTTGTTCTTGACCTTGATTTTTCCCTGTTCGAAAAGTTCATGATAGTACTCCACGGCATGGACGACGGGTATGGGAGGCATCTTATAGCCCAGCCACCGGTTGCCCATGTCGTAGACAGAGCGGAATGCGTGGCCGCATTCACCCGTGACTATTCTTTTTGCCTTGAGCCGCAGGGCGGTTTCAAAATGGACCTTCTTCAGCCGTCCCATCATTTCGTGGTCCCCGGTGAACATGCAAATGTCACTGTTATCCCATCCGGGGGTTGCCGGCATTGTCCAGTTTGCACCGGCAGCGTGAAATATCGCGGCGGCCTGGTAGAGCAACTGCGCGCGAAACTTCGGTTCGGGAGCGATAACCGAATAGAAAATATCGGACCCTTCCTTCTCGATCGGTATCCTGAGTCCCGGGAATTCCTCCCTGGCTTCGTCCTCCTGCCAATGCAAGGCATCGATCCATTCGTCCTCTTTGACCCACATCTGGTTGTACGTCGCGGAATGGCTGTGGGCGGTGTCCTGCATGTTCTGTGGAGTGAGTCCCAATTTGTGGACTATCCTGCGCATCATCATGACCATGTAGGCAATGTCGATGCCAAAAGGGCAGTACATCGAACAGCGCCGGCACAGGTTGCATTCCGAGTGTGCGACTTCCACAGCCTTCCTCAAAAAGTCCTCATCCACCTTGCCGTCTTTTTTCACGATTTCCCAAATGGTCTGTTTGAGCTTTGCGGCCGGGGCAAATAGAGGGTCCCTGTCATGGGAGAGGAAAAAATGGCATGCGTCGGAACAAAGTCCGCAGTGAACGCAGGTATCGATGTAGGTTTTGAACCGTGCACCGGCTTCGGCGCTCAGAACGGCCCGGATTGTTTTCTCTATTTTTTCGGGCGTGAGCTTCGCGATGCCCCTTTCGACGCCCGGTTCTACTATGATCTTCCGCTCGGACTTGGGAGCCGAACTTTCCGGATGTTCGTTCATTTGGGCCTTCCTTCTTTATCTTTTGATGTAAGAGCGCGCCTTTTGCGCTCATGGGTGTAGAATCGCGCCTTGTGCGCAATGGACTTACCAGTCTCGAGCGTGCTTGACCGCCCCGAATTCCGAACCCATATAACCTCTTGTAAACGGGAAAAAGATCATATGGCTAAGCCGCGTAAACGGGATCGCGGCAAGCATTATTTCTCCCGAAAGCATGTGCACAATGGCGGCCGCCTTGTAGCCCGCAAACTGGTGATAAGTCCAGAAACCGGATATGAAGGGCGTCGCGACGATTGCCAGGACCAGGAAATCGGACGGGCTGGTAAGGAATTTTACCTCAGGCACAAAAAGCCGCCTTCCGACAAAGAAAGCGCAGGCGCCGATCACGATGATGGTCATCAGGTCGGAGGCTGTTTCGGGCAGGGTGATCCAGCTCACGTCCCAGGATTCTTTGACCAGTATCACGTGTGCGAACACAAAAAGCGGCAGCGCCAGCAGGCAGATGTGAAACAGGAACGTGACTACCGTCATCACAGGCCTCTTTCTCATGTTCACCGACCCGAACGGCACGATCCAGTGCAGAATCGATCGGAGTGCATAATAGGGGCTCCAGTATTCGTATACGAATATATCTTTTTTCCGGGCAAGTTTTGCCATCGACACAACCCTGTAGATGATGCCGCCCAGGAAAAGAGCGATTGAAACCCACACAAGGGGGCCGCTTACCAGATAATATAGAGAGTGCATTGTCACTCCTTCGCAGTGCTTTTGATAATTTGCTAGATTGCCTTAACAGTTCTTAAGTACCTGCCCTGGTCTTGCCCGGTCCCGATGCCCCGG
>Ga0209517_10000930_pt1 | contig 47283 bp, 41 predicted proteins | sample PeaSoiMetSII2010_FD_187695 | JGI IMG/M metagenome (GOLD analysis project Ga0209517, IMG submission 187695) | Peat soil microbial communities from Weissenstadt, Germany - SII-2010 (SPAdes) (version 2) | ecosystem: Environmental > Terrestrial > Soil > Wetlands > Peat | place: Germany...
ATTGGGTTGGCGACGACTATGACCCCGACGCTTTCTCCATCGAGGACGTCAACCACATGCTCACGCCTTTGCGTCGTCGCCGGGACAAAGCCTCACGCGGTTAGTCGCCAGCACGGTAAACAAATACCTCCGCAGTAAGCTCCTCCAGGGTGGCATGTTCCGTCAGCTTTCCCGATTTGCTGGGTTCCGCTCGGGACTACATAGATTTGAATCGGGTCGGTCCCGCTGCACGTAAATATCAAGCAACTTACGGTCAGACCGAAGCTGTATATACCGGGTGGTGTGCTGTTACCGACTGTTATCGTAAGAGTCGCCGTGCCGTTATACGGTGTGACTGACGGACTAACCGTGGCGGTAATCCCACTTGGAACACCCGTCGTAGACCAGCTGATGTTCCCACACGTGGGTGTGCATATGGGGGCATAAGAGAATTGTTGGGATGCTTGCCCACCGTCGGCGACTTGGCCGTGAGTAGGAACCGTGAGAAAGACGAGGGCAAATGCAAAAAGCCATAACACTGGTCTTTGCAGTAGACGGTACAACGGGCGCATGATGCGTTCGTGCATGTGATTCGATCTCCTTTGTGATTTGCTGAAATTCTCCCGAAGGCGCTGGGAGGTCCCCGGACGACACGTCGGGCATGTGAATCGGGGCACGCATAGGGCAGCACGTTAGTTGCCACTAATGGTAATCCTAGCCGGGCTAGAAGGCGTTTATGGGTTAATGCCTTAAGGACAAACCGCTTCCGAAATCGTTCGCCTTGATTGTGTTGCGTTGCAGGAGAGCCAATTCCTACAGGATCTCATAGAAAGCGGGGCGCCGCTTACCTCTTATGGTAACCGTATGATTCCGTGGGCGTTCGCAGTGGATATAGGAACTAACAGCCATACCGCCCCCGCCCCCCGTGTTTCAATGGGTTAAGCTAAGGTGTTGGAGGGCAAGCCGCTAGGCGACAGGTCTATAGAAATGGCAACTGTTGAGAAGCAAGAGAACTCGAACGATGGACGCGGCATGATCAGGAAACTGGCTCTAGACCCAGATCTTGATGGAGTTGACCTGCGGGTGTTTCTCTATCTCTTTCCCCGTCTGGATTTCAGGGAATACACGCTCATCGAGCAGCGCGAGATCGTCGAAGCGCTCGGCAGGCGCAAGGAGCATATTTCCCGCTCCATACGCAAGCTCAAGGCAAAGGAAATCATCATCGAGGCCACTCCTCGTATCGGCCGCTCACCGAGCTACGTGCTGAATCCCAAATACGGCAAGTGAAGGAAGACAGTTGCCTCAAATGGCAACAGGGTGGAGCTGCGGCGAAACACGGTGGGGGGCATTGTTGTTATCGGCACTGCTGCTTGCGGCAATCCTCCAGAGCTTCGTGATCTTCCTCTTCTCTCTTCCGGTCGTGCGCGATCTTCATCGTCCATAGTGCTTCAGAAGCCAGGGCGCCAAGAACCGGCACCATGCGCATAAGACGCCATTTCTTTTCCGTGTCGACGACAAGTTCTCCTATGGCGAGAGGCGCTGCAACCATGCCCATGTGCAGCAAATGCCCAGCTGCGCCGATGGAAGTGTGGGAACGGTGGAAGGCCTGGCGGTGATGATAGGGCGCTCCCTGAAAGTCTGAGCGCAAGGTGTTCTGGTAACGATGTGTCTGGGAGCGTTCCGCCCAATCCGTGTGCTGCATTCTGGTTCCCATCAGAAGTGTCCGCGCGAGTAACTGTAGTCGGTTCAGAAATAATTGGCAAGCAAAACACACAACCAGTGGTGGGTTAGTGAAGTTGAATCTACTATTTCTGGATTGCCGCGGAGGGGAGGGGTGATCGGTGACGTTTACAGATCTGTGCGAATATCCTTCATGAACTCCGCCAATGCATTTGCAGGAACGTCCTTCAATCGGCGGGCAAGGCTATGCTTATGTCCTGCCGGGTCCACAATGCAAAAATCCCGCCTGTCTCCTGTTACGAGCCGGTACCCATATTCCTGCAGCCGGGATGCGAATTCCTTCCCGTCTCTGCTGCTGCGATAGAGCGAGGTGATTGACTTCGTCATCAGATGCGGGTCAAGGCCGCTCTTGTGGCCACGGAACGTTTCCCAGGGTTTTGGACGCCGGGCAGGGCGTTCGCCCTTCAACTTTTCTGAGCCCAAGACACTTTTACCTTGGCTAAGGCCGAACTCCTGCTCCAGCTGTCGGGCAGTCGCCTGGTGCCGCTCGTAGTCGTCGGTCATTTCCACTGCGCGCATCCGGTTCACGTCGATGCGCAGCCAGACGGCGTGGCGATGCACGCGGCCCTTCTTCTGATGCTCAACGATGAACCGGGCATGGCCTGTAAGGCAAAGCTTCTCCTCCAGCAAATCGACGGCCCGATTCCACTGCTGCTGCGTCAGTGTCTCCTTGGAGAGCGGATTGATATTTGCGTGATAGAAGTAGTTCTCGCAGCGCGTGCCCATCGCGATGGCTTCCATCTCCCGGAATGCCTCGGCGATATTCACTGCGGCGAGATTGCGGATTTCGCAAAGGGTCACGCGCTCGTTCTCCTCGGCGTTAGCAAGATGCTTCGCAAAAAACTGCGCATTCCTGCGCGATCCGCCATTGATGATCATGGGCCGCGATCCTTGGGCAGGGCAGGGCGCTTGCCCATTGTCTGCAGAATAGCCGCGGCAGCTTCCCGAAACGCAGCCAATGTTTCCTGTAATTCTCCCGACGGGATGCCTTCCCCCCCACCGTGCTTCTGCACAATCGCCTGGAGGGTGCCTCCCACAGCGCCCAGCATCCCAAGCAGCTGGGCGAGCTGCGCCGTCTCTACCGGAGGACGGCGTACCGCACGTGTAGTGGGCTTCGCAAGTGAGCGGGCGCGGATAAAGGAACCGGGTGTTAGTCCTTCGCGCGCGGCATTGGCCTCGATGGTTGCCTTCTCCGCGTCGTCCACGCGGAAACTCATCTTTCGGCACTGCCGGCGCTTCTCGCTTCCGCTTCGCTTCTTACTGAACGCCATACATTACTGCTCCGCTGAGTCCCGACGTTTGCCGTCGTTTCACTTTCGGAGCGGTCGGACAACATATTGCTTGTCAATTAATACTAATTAAAGGAGTCCTATAGTGGGACATCACTCCTGTCAACATCACTGACAAAGAGGGAGAGGCCAACATTGTGCCCCAGGGGCGGATGCAAACAGACTATAGAAACAACAACACAAGAAGCATCGATCTTTACGAATTCTCAATATTGAGAAAATCAAAAGCCGTTGCGATTCCATTCCTGTCACGGTATCGTGGCGCTTTCCTAAGCCATGAACCATATGGACTTTGCGGCATTAAAGACCAGATTGAACCTGCCCGATGGGGCTGAGGATTACTGGCACCGCCACATCAACAAATTGCCGGATGGACGAGAAGAAGAAGGCGGATGGGTACAGAATAGCGCCAGTGTGGCGCCGACAGTGTTCATTAGTAAAAATGCAATCGTAGCTGACTACGCCAACGTGGGTGACGAAGTCCGCATTGAGGATTACGCCGTTGTCGCAGGGAATGCGACTATCGCGGACAATGTGTCTATCGCGGGAAAGGCAGTGGTTACTGACGATTCTAGAATCACCGGTCACGCGAAAATCACTCATAGCGCATTCATTGATAAAAGAGTCCGGATCGACGGATATGTGACAGTCGTTGGCAATGCCCGCATCTCCGACGATGCTGTGCTTATCGAAAAGGCGACGGTCGCCGGTCATGCGCGTATCAAGGGAACCGCTCACATTTCTGGCTCGGTAGTAATTGCAGGCAGCACCGTTGTCGAGGGAACAGCGAGATTTCTGGGAAATTGGCGTGTCGACGGAGGCACCTGGGGTTCAGGCGTTCATGCCGGGGAAGTCACTAAGCACTAGCGTCTGCGGCAAGCAAACCCAAGGTCATGGGGAAGTTTTTGCCGTCGATGGCGGGTTGTATGTGACCAATGCTGCGCCAATCATCGATTCGAACGCTACCAAGTAAGTATACAGTTCATCGGCTTATCAATCTGTTAGATAAGTTGGCACACGCTTTGCTACGCTCCTGGCACACAGGCCACTTAGCAGTTACGGAGGTTATATGGGTTTATTCGGGGCATTATTCGCGGGCGTGTCGGGGCTCGATTCGCAGAGCAACAAGATCGGGATCATCTCCAACAACATCAGCAACGTCAACACGGTCGGCTATAAGCAAGGCCAGTCAACGTTCGACACGCTGGTGGTTCCCTCTGGCACGACCAGCTTCTCTCCCGGCGGCGTCATCGGCGGCAACCAGCAGCTGGTGAACGAGCAGGGCGTCATCGCCGCAACGACTTCGGCGACCGATATTGCGATCTCCGGCGGCGGAATGCTATTTGTGAGCAACGCGGCGGCAGGAGGTGCCAATAACCTGCTGTTCACGCGCGCGGGATCGTTCTCACAAGATGAAAACGGTAATTTCGTTAACGCCAATGGATATTTCCTCCAAGGTCTTGCCATTGATTCCACAACTGGCAAAGCAGCATCTCCTAACACCCAAAACCTGGTGACGGTGAATGTGAGTTCCAGCGCTACCGGCAAGCCAACTCCTACCAGCCTTATCACCCTGGGCGCCAATTTTAATGCGAGCCAGACGCCGTTGCTTGGACCCGGCCAAACGATCACTTCCCTCACAGGCAATGACAACACCGGCATTCCTGCCAACCAGATTATTGCTGGCAATGATGTCACCGGAGAAAACAGCATTAATGGGATCAAGCGTGGAGATACTTTCAGTATCTCCGACAGCGGCAACACCACTCCCCAGGTTTTTACGTACGGCGGATTCAGCATTAGCCGTAATGTGGGCATTACCGTCAGCGGCACGGCCGCCGCGCTGGGCGGACAACTCGAAAGTGCCAGCCCTGCCGGTGGCTTGGGTGATGGCACTAATCTACTGGATACTGAGACGAACCAAACCATTACCACCGCCAATCTCAGTAATCAGATTACTGTTAGCGTAGCCAATCCGGGTGACTACTCAACGGTCGTAGGCGCAAACGGCAATTTTGCCAGCATTTCAGGCGTCAGTGCTCCCCTTAATGGCCTGACCCCTGCTGAGCTGAATGGTGAATGGCAGGTTGTCGCGAAAGGCGGCGGCAGCATTACCCTTCAGCTTGCCGCCGGAAGCACAGCAACTGCCACTGGCGCAGGTCCGGCAACCACCACAGTTAGCAACCGTACCTTCGCTTTCTCAGGCAATATTCTCGATGCCAAAAGCGCCACGGATGATTTACTCAGTGTATCCGGTTCCTCCAAGTTCGCTACGGATGCGAAGAGCTTTACCATTCAGGTGGGAAATGTCGGCACAACGAAGCTCACCTATAATTCCAATCCTAATCCGAGTTCCGGCTCATTCAACAGCTTGCAGACGCTTGCAGAGGCTATTAATGATTCAACAGGAAGCGGCCTGACGGCGCAGGTAACGGATGGCCGTATTTACATAAGTGCCACGAACCCCAATAACGCGGTGACGTATATAAACGGCGATGTTGGGGGCAATGCCACCGGGTTCGGTATCAATTGGGTGCAGGAGCTGGATCTTCCCCCCGCTGGCACTGCTAACATCAATCTGGGAAGCAACAACGTTCCGGGTGTACATTTTTTCAATTCACTGTCGAGCCTCGCCGCGGCCGTCAATAACGCAGATCCCGTCAACCTTATCGCCAGCGTCACTAATCCGACAGGCGCCTCGACTCTGAGCATTAACGAAGCAAATGCTCTACAGACGATTACTTTCACGGATGGAAACCTTGTGAGCAACACCGCAAATACTGGCGGCAGCTTGCTTAAGGAGTTCGGCTTTACAGGTCTTACCTCCACCGGCACGCCTCCCGATGAAACTACGGGCATCCTCCCGGCAACCTACGATGCAACCGATCCCAAGCGGAATATGTCCTCCGGTGCCGTTACCCCCCAGTTCACCAAGGACATTACGATCTTCGACTCGCTCGGCCAGAGCCAGACCATTGCCATAAACGTAGCCAAACTCGATACCGCAAGCGCCACATGGGCAGTGGAGATTACTGCCGTCCCGACGAATGCCGTAGTGTCGGATGATGGCGCCACTGACGGCCAGATTGCGCACGGAACCGTGCAATTCAATGGCAATGGGGTGCTTACAACAGCAACCTCTGGCTTGCAGACCTTTACCATCGACTGGAATCAGAATCCTCCTCCCGGGGTACTGGGCGGTGCGAGTCCAAGCCCTATTACGCTTAATCTGGGCCTGAACAATACCAGCACCACCAATGGCATCGGACTGACTCAAGCGGCTGGAGCGTTCAACGTATCCACTGCCCAGCAAAACGGCTCGCCGACCGGTGAGCTGACCGGCGTCAGTATCGATGCCAACGGTTTCGTCATCGCCGCCTTCAGCAATGGCCAGACTCAGAAAATGTTCCAGCTTCCGCTCGCCAACTTTACCAATCCGAATGGATTACAGGCAGTTTCCGGTGATGCCTATCAGGCGACACTCGCATCGGGCACAGTCAATCCGGAGCTGGCGGGCACGAGCGGCGTGGGCACGTTCACACCCTCGGCGCTGGAGCAGTCGAACGTGGACCTCTCTACGCAGCTCACCGATCTCATCGTGGCGCAGCAGGCGTACGGGGCCAATTCCAAGCTGCTGACCGTATCGGACCAATTGCTGCAGGAGCTGGATCAGATTATCCAGTAATGCGGCTTCATCATTTTCCCTTGTCCGGCGGTGCTCCGACCGCCGGATCTTTTTTAGAGTTTCTGGTTAGATTCAATGTGCTGGGTATAACATAGCGGCCTGCGATTCGCCGGCGCGCAAATGCGACTCCGCAAAACCCTACGGCGCTCTTTTGAAAGCGCGGGTTTGCTCCGTCGTTTCTTAGGGCTGCTGACACAGCAAACGGTCATTGACTTTAGACACGATAAAATACATTATCGTGCCTAACTATAGGGCCTTAGCTTAATCGGCTTATGAAGCCCTGTGTCGAAGCCGGCGAAGTGCAGATCTCTTTTAAGCACGGTGACACCGAGACGGCGCTCATTACACCGGTGGGCCAGAACGTATTTGCCGCCGTCGTCTACGTTGCAGCTCGCGAGACACTGATTTAGCTTGTTCAATCAACGCTCCCTTCTTGGATCCCTTTGACCTTTTGACCAGTTCCAACAGCGCATAATACCAACTATGATGAGCAGCAGTGTCCGTTGGGACAATTTCGGCGGCACGGCGATACTTGTCAAATGCGGCCGTGTAGTCTTTCGCTGAGCCTGTTTTCCTGGCCAAGTCCGAAAGTTCGTGCCCCCAGCTCAAAAACACGCTGTAATAATTCGGCTTGAACTTAGCCGCGATTTTGAAATGGGTTGACGACTTCTTGTACAGGCGCAGGTCGCCGGTGATCCTAGCGAGATCATGGACAGCTTTTGCGTAATTGCATTGTACTACGTCAGGCGTTTGTGTTCCTTGTATTGCTTTCTCATAATGCTCAAACGCTTCCCGTAACATGCCGTCGTCTTTCCGTGGATATTCAGCGCGCGCTAGGTCGGTTAGGGCATTGGCCAAGTTATTATGGGCGTCTGCAAAAGAAGGATCTTTCGCAATCGCGTCACGGTATTTCGCGACGGCTCTGCGCATCAACTGCTCCGCTGACCTAGTCATCACTTCGGGAGCGCCGTCTCTTACAGCTAGGGACAAGTCGAACAAAACGTTGCCCCAATTATAAAGCGCATCCGCTGCCGTTATTGGAATCTTCGCTGCGACTTCAAACCGCCGTATTGCTGAACGATATTGCGCCCTGTTATCGTCGGCTTTCGCAGTGGAGTGCAGCCGGTCCCCTAATGTCAACAGAGACCATCCGTAAGTGTCAGCGTCCTCAAGCGAAAGCTTCTTGACATTCTTCTTTTCAAACAACGTGACGACCCGCTCGTACTCGCCCGCGAGGAAATGATATTCCGCAGATAATGAGTGCTCTCGGCTCTGTATGAGGTTCTCAAGCTGAGGCCGAACGACAGAGGCCACGTCGAAGCGGCTTTGTCTGAAATTGGGCGCATCCTCAGTGTCGTTCCGAGGGGCATTGTAATCGGTCAACATGGAGAACATCGATTTCAGATGCGAGAAGGGTTGAGTAACGAACCGCGGCGGAAAGCACTGGAGCTTTTGAGCCAGACTTACAAAAAAGTCGTCCGCATCCCAGCCACCTATAAAATGAGCTCCGCACTCCCTCCCCAAAAGCTTGTCGGCAACGTGTTTTGATGGCTTAGGACCATAACCTATCCAGTACAGACCGTATTCAAACGTTTTGACTCTGGCGAGCAAGTCAAATACCGGATCATTCTCGCCGCTGTAGCCAACGACGATCCAGACTCGCCCCTTGTGTGCGTCATCAAAGACCGGCTTGATATGATTTCGATGTTTGGTCACCTCGGACCGCGTATTTAGCAGGACGAAACCGTCCCGCTGACCGTGTAAGTGAAAAATCGCCTTTTCACTGACTTGGTCCGGATTGAAGATGTGGGAAGCAGCGAAATCATAGACGGCGGGAAAAGAGTTAACGAGGGCGCACGCCCGCGAAATTAGTGGATCGAAATTGGTCGTCAGGACACGGTCGACATAAACTCCGTCTATCAGCTGTGCGAGCGCGATATGTGCCCAATTGATTTTGGCCTTATCAATATAAGCTCCGATCAGGTCTCGTCTGACACCACGTTCGAGCGCTGCCATACAGTCTGGATAATCATGGGATGCCGCGCGCGCATACGCGGCCGGGAATTTGACCTTAATTTGGCGAACTATGTCTGATGCTGATGGGATACCTGCGCTGATTGAGCAGCCAGCTCCGAGAAGTACGCTACAGCGCCGGGGCGCTGCACCGTGCGGCGCCAACGCCTCAGCGATGTCCTCAATCGTGCGCTCGATCATGATCTCATCCTCTTTTGTGCCGCCTGTTTGACAATTCGTGACGCGCTCGATTAGCGGCTTCCGGGGCTCAATACTCGCTCTGACCTATGCTTACGATACGGCGCACCGCGTCACAAGTGCGATGGCTCCCTTCATGTCCGCGGGCCGGCCCATATGCGGACTGCTATGTCGGTCAACTGGTTGCCTCGTTTAGCGATCTCAGCTTCGTGCCATTCCGTCAGGGCGATGAGCGGGATGTTTAGCCGGAGATTGGTGTTCGCGATAAGGAGATCGCGCTTCTCGGCGAATGCGCGATGTTGGGCCTGCCGGTTCACGCTGAGATTGAGAAGCGTAAGATTTCCGAGGTTCTGTACGGCCGCTTGGCGAGCCGCGGTTAACTGCTGTTGCGCAGTTAAGGGTAGTCCCGATCGCACAAGTAGGTCAATCTCTTCGCCTTGTTCTGCAGAAACGGCCGAGCCATCGCGGAGCGGCCAATATGAGTACCAAGATTGAGGAAGGATGTGATCCACGTCGAGGTGGGAAAGTCCGCCGACGAATGCTTCTTCGGGGCGACCGTCGGCCCTGAGGCCGCGTTCCAGCTCCGCAAGCATTGCCTTGGCTTTGGAAGCGTCCAGTCGGCCTGGGTAGAGTGGTGCCGTGAGGCAGGCGTTGCGGAATTCGGCATCGGCAGGCCAGCGGGAAATATCACCAGTGGACGCCTGCATGAGTGCACGTAGGGCTGGCGGGTTTATGCCTGCAGCATGGAGCTGACGCAAAAGTCCCTGGAATACATTGTTGTAATTCTTGGGCGTGAGGCCGCAAACGGCCCGACGGACAAGGAAAGAGACGAGATCAGCGTACATTTCGGACTTTTCCTCATCGGTCGCGGCAGATGCCGCAATCATAAGGGCCAAGGGGAAAAGGGTACTGACATCATAGGCGGCGATGCCGCGCCCAAAGTTAGCGATGGGGTTGTCTCCGACACCGCTGGTCAGTGCTTTGTAATGGGTGGCATAACTGCTCAGCGTCAGCAACTGCTGTTCGGCCGTCCTCGGGTTGTTGGCGTCGGTGGCGTACCGGCGATACTCGTGGTAAATTCGGGCCAAATCCACATCCTCGTGAAGTTCGGCTTGGAGCGTTGAGTGAATCAGCCATTCCAAGCGAGGCTTCTTTAGGCGCCCGCGACGTTGTTCCTCCGACCAATAAGAACTTTCAAAGTCGGACCACAGGTTGTTGTAGAGCGCTTCGGAATCAGCTTGTTCACGGTCCGCACGCATGAATACAAAGTTACGGATCAGATCGGTGGCGTGAAGCTGCGCCCCACGGCCATTGAGGGTTTCGAAGATGATCTGCGCGTCATCGTCGGCGTCAAGGACGATGGAAACGAGTTTGAGATCTCGAAGGATTGCGAGGACAAGCGCCTCGGCCCGCGCTGCCACTGGTTGAGCGCCTGGCTCCGCAAGCCAAATTTCAAATTCATGGGTAAAGTACCACAAGGCCGCCAGCGCGGGTGGATGTGACATGCCAATCTTGCGGAGTTCTCCCCCTTGGGTGAAGTGCGGCCGAAATCGTTGGGTCAACTCGGCCAGGTCGATTGCAGTGAGCGCCGCCCGATAGTGGAAGCGGTCGCGGAAGGTGGGCCACACCTTGAACATTTCAGTCGTGGGGTCACGCATCGTCTCCGGGTTGCCGTTCTTGAGGCATCCGCTCACGACGGCGACGAGGGGCGCAATACCCAGCTTGTTTATCGCTAGCAGAACAGACGCGAAGATGTACTGCAATGTCGTAAGGCGCTGTTGGCCGTCAATGATGTGATACGCCTCGACGCCGATGAGCCCTTCTCTCTGCTGGGGTTCGAGCACGACCGCACCCAGGAAATGCGGCATCAGTTTTCCGTTCGCCAGCCGCGCTTCTGCCTTGGTTCGGATGTCTTCCCAGAGCTGCTCCCATTGATCGTCAAGCGTCCAGACATAGGCGCGCTGATAAAACGGCACGCAATATTGGCGGCGGTTTTGGAAAAGCTGCTCTACGGTTATGGTGTCGGAATCCATCGGGCTCCTCTATCCTGAACGGCTTGGTTGCTGCGGGCGACGGGGCGGGCGCCCCCTGCAGGAAATCGTTGATCGAAGCAAATGTTTCGATCCTAGCAGGATTCCCTCTGTTGAGTAAGGGCCAATGTGATGCCCAGGAGGCGGAGGCAGGCTCGACTTCGACGCAAGGGCCTGCTAGGCGTTACATTGAAATCTCGGTGGTGTCCGTCATGGAACGTGAATTTGCAGCCCTTGAAGAGAAAATTTCCAGCGCCTCGGCGAGGATAGGGGCAGAATATTTTCAGCTGCCGGTCGCGGACGCGGACAGCGTTTACCGCGAACGGGTCTATTGCTATGAGTTCTATCATCAGCTCCGGTGCGAGTGGGGAGATTTTGCCTTCAGCCTTGGCGGAGAGGTCGATAAAATCGGAAATCCCCACTTCCGAGACGGACCTTACGCACGATCGAAGCCCGACTTACTTGTGCATCAGCCGGGAAACATGAACCGTAACCTCGCCTGTATCGAAGTCAAGCCGTACACAGGCGATGCCCGTGAATTTCGGAACGACTTGCTAAAGCTGACATGGTTCTGCCGCCACGCGGGTTATTACCGGGGTTTGTTCATCGTCTATGGGAGCGAGGCCGGCGATACGCAAGACCGCGACCTGCTGAAAGCGAAGCTTCGCAAGGCATCAGAAGGCCATGAAGAAGTTGACATAGCGCGAATCGTTCTCTGGGCGCATGCGGCTGCAGGCCGGCAAGGAGAAAGGATAAACGATGTCTGAAGTCACGCAAAGCAACGAAGCGTTACAGGCGGCTTTCGGGCAGCAAATGCACGGAATTTATCAACGCGCGCTATCCGAGGCTGGGTACAAGGCTACACGCTTCCTCCGTATGCTGCACGCACACGGCGGAATCCAGACGGCGAAACTCCTGATTCACAGCTCGACCGTGTCGGAGGGCTATACGGCGCTATGGGAGCGCAAGCGCCTCGACCTCACTGTGGAGGCCATGATCTACGACAATCCGCGGTGGCATCCGCTGTTCACGCCCGATGAATTGGATATCTGCTCGCGGCGCTTGATTGAATACCACTACCTGAAGTCCGCGAAATAGGCTTTCCGCGTTCGGGTTCGTTAACGGATGGTAACGTTTTCACGCCTACTGGATTACCACCCATAAAAGAGGTTATGGGTGGTAATCTGATTGACCGATCAGCTAGGTTCCGGTATGGTGGCTCCGGTTTGGGATACCGCTGCAACTACCTGTACATCCGTTTGTGAACGAACCCCGCACCGAGATCATACCCGCGCTTCCCGCATCAGAATTTCCGGTTCCGGCGATCATCGCCGCCGCGGGCGACAAAGCCAGCGAACACTTCCTCGAATTCTTCGCCGCGACGATCCGCAACAAGAACACGCGCGCGGCATACATGCAGGCCATCGCGCAGTTCTGCCGCTGGTGCGAAGAGCATGGGCTTCAGCTCGCCTCGATCCGGCCGCTGCATGTTTCCGCCTATATCGAAGCCAAGCCGCTAACCGCGCCGTCCATCAAACAGCACCTGGCCGCGCTGCGCGGCCTGTTCAACTGGCTTGTCGTCAAGCAGGTTGTTCCCGAAAACCCGGCCATGTTTGTCAAGGGACCTAAATTCAGCCGTCAGGTGGGCATCACGCCGATTATGGAAGCCGAGCAGATGCGCCACCTGCTCGACTCCATCCCCATTACACGAAAAGTCAAAATACCAGCGAAACACGGCGGGGGGCATAAAGAGGTTCCCGACATCAAGGGTCTGCGCGACCGTGCTGTCATCGCCATCATGGGCTACACTTTTGGGCGCGTCAGCGCCGTTGTCGGCGTAAAGCGCGGCGATTACCGGCTGGAGGGCAAGCGCGCTCGGCTTCGCCTGCTTGAAAAAGGCAATAAGGAGAAGCTGGTCTGGCTGCACCGTGAGGCGGAGGAGTTTTTAGACGCCTATATCGCAGCTGCGGGTATCGAGGACAAGGAAGCGCCCCTGTTCCAGTCGGTCGATAAGGCGCGGAGGCTCACCAGCCTTGCTATCAGTCGGCGCGATATGCTCGATGTTGTCAAAGCCCGCTGCACGGCAGCGGGGTTGTCCGAGGAATTCTGTAACCACACGTTCCGGGGCACGGGAATCACGGTATTCTTACACAACGGCGGCGCGCTGGAAGCCGCACAGGACATGGCGAACCATTCCGACCCGCGCACGACTAAACTGTATGATCGGCGGAAAGATCTGGCGACGCTCAGCGAAAGTGAGCGTAGGATCGCGTTTGAGTAGGGATGGCATCGACATATGAACCTCACCGTTGCTCAGCTCTTCAATGAAGCGGCGAAGAAGCTTAGGGCTGAATTCGAGTTCATCCGCACTACGAATCCGCATCCCGGCGAGAAGGGTAATGAAGCCGAGAATGTGGTACGAGACTTTCTCAATCACCATTTACCGCAACGTTTCCGTGCAACGTCCGGAATCATCATCGACACGGCAAATTCGTTAAGCCCGCAGACGGATGTCATCATCTATGACGCACTGGTGAGCCCCGTCTACCGCTACTCAGAAGAGATGCTGATGCTGCCCCTGGACATGGTCGCGGCAGTGATCGAGGTCAAAAGCAGACTCAACAAGCAGGAGATCGAGGACGGATACAAGAAGATCGCAGCGTGTAAGCGGCTGAAGAAAACACCCGTCACCGGCGGCGACCAGCAGGCCACTGGAAGTGAACTGAAGACCGTCGCCACTTACGGAGTGATATTTGGATTCAGCTCGGATACGAGTCTGGCCACGCTGGCACAGCACGCCGAAAACCTGAACAGCAAATACGAGCCATCTGCTTGGCCCGATCTCATCGTGCTGCTTGATTCCGGAACCATTGGGTATGCTGCCCATTTTCCAGGGGCGAGTTCGATGGGACATATGATGCCTCCGGCGCACGACGAGTTTGCGGTCCCCCCGATGAGTATCCATTTGATGTTGCGTGAGGACGGGGATTTCACGCTTAACCGGTTTTTCATTCTATTGTTGGCGCATCTCACATTCTTTCCGCGGCGGATTGGAACGCCACCGTTTGATCAAATCCTAGAAGGGGCAACGAACACCGGCACGACTTTACGAGCCTACCAATACACGCGGGACCGGAAACTCACCGCGGTGCCGGATGCCTTGTATAAAGACCGTGCAAATCTGATTCCTCTCACCATTACGATTACGGACGACAAAGGCGCCCCACGCGGAGTAATTCGATATTTCCCATGGATAGACGGTGCTGTGCTCGCCTGGATCGGCGAAATCCCTCTTCTGCCGCTTCTTCTTCCGCTCGGAAACATAGGCTTGAAGATGATGACACGTCACGAGGGAGCTGAATATTCCAATCCGATAACGCTGACTCAGGAAGAGTTCCGGCAGTGGCCGGAAAGGCTCAATAAGTCTCTAGTGAATATGCGCGCGCAGCTCAGCGGCTTCGTGTTGAAGCAGGTTTTTAACGAAGGTACGTCCGAACCGTTCGTGGCGAGGCTGATGGCGTCCATAGTAGAGATACGGGATAGAGTGGTGGAGAATGTTCAGCAAAGACAGACATTCGATGCCGCTTACAGCCCTGTACTCGACAATCTGCTCGAAGCTCGGCGAATTTATCGGCTCAGTTCTGGTGCTCCAGAGAGCGGTGGCGGTTTAACGGGAGCGGCCGTCGCCGGCGCGTCGTTCGACACATTGGCAAACACCGCGCTGCGTGCCCTACAGGAAATATTCAAGTTTTTCAACTTGAGGGCGGACTTCCTGCTTGAATCAGATGCTGGATTCAATGAAGGCGTGGCCTCGCTGTACGCTCATGATCCGATCCTGGCAACGTATCTCCTGGGATGCCGTGCGGACTGGATGAAGCAATGGGCAGAAACGCATCAGGACGCCGTTTCTGACGATCAGGCTTCGCCTTCGCCTGTCGCTATGTGCGCAACCCTCGGGCGCGTGGCTGCGCTCGTCGAGAACATCTGCGTTCACCTTCTCTCCAACGGCCTCGCAAAGCGAACGAAATCGCTAGTAGTCGTGGAAATCCCCTTTGGAAAGAGAAGTCCTGAGTATATGCGCCGATTTGAAGTGGTCCTCGCGGCTGATGGAGTGACGCCGTGGGCTCTCGAATACAAGCCGACAGGGTTCAGCGACCAGTGATAAACCGGATTATCACGTACGGACACTACCGGCAAGAAGCGTCGGGGACGGTGACTGGTATTTTGTCCGGGTGATGCGCGGGAGCAACTTCAGGGCTTTTAGGCGGCCACACACCTGATGGCCCCCTACTCGCTCCAATGCTCATGTGCAAGTGGCGCCGCGTTCAGAGCATCTCGGAACGATCGCCAGCGCGGCATATGCTCATCCAGGATTGATATGAAGCGGTCATTATGGTGCCGCTCGACGAGATGGACCAGTTCATGGACGATGATATATTCCAGACACCCAATAGGTTTTTTTACCAATTCGAGATTGAGCCAGATGCGGCGGGCTTTTGCATTGCAGGTTCCCCATTTGGTTTTCATGCGCTTGACCCGGTACTCCGCTAGCTGGACGCCCAACGACTGTTGCCATTTCTCAATGCGGGGAGCCAAGAGCTCCTTGAGCTGTTGGCGATACCATCGTTGTAATGCGCGTTCGCGTTGCCCAGCGTCAAGCTCTGGCCGTACCCTGAGTTCAATCGTATGCCCGTTGGTTTTGATCTCAATCGGACCTGCGTGGTGGGTGACCCGGAGGCGATAGCGGCGGCCAAGTAAATAGTGGGTTTCGCCGGTGACCATTTCTCGCTCAGATTGACGCGCCTGCGCCTCAAACTTTGCCTGCTGACGTCGTATCCAGCTGAGTTTTCCGATGACGGCCAGCCGAACGGCATCGTTTGTAACTTGCCTGGGCACCGCAACGCGAACGCGGCCATCTGGCGGATAGACCCCCAGATGCAGGTTCTTGATGTCCTTCCGAACGACATAGACCGGCATCCCGTTGATCGTAATCTGATGTTGCTCAATACTCATTCTGGTTCTTCGCAAGTTCCAAGATCTGATCTGAGAGGGCTTCGTCGCCGTTGAGGCTTGCCCGGATGGCAAGCTTCACTTTCTTGATTTTGAAAGGGTTGCCGCGCCAGCCGTCCTGCCGGCTGGCAAGGACAGCGGCATCGACCGCAAGTGCAACTGCTTCGTCCTTGGCCAGATTGTCATAAAGGGCGCGCCGCGCTGCTGAATTGATGCCTTTGGGGTAGGATGCCCCAACCGTAGGGTCTTTCGCCTTTCTGGTGAGATCGACGATGCCTTCAAGGTATTTTTGGTAGTTCAATGCCCCCTTTTTGCGCTGCTCGATAAGGGCGTCAAGCAGCTCGGACATTTTGTCGTAATACTTAGGATTGATTGGGCGCTCGTCGATGATCAGCTTGCGGACGTTGTTATCAATGGTCTCCGCAACGGCCTCTTTGTTCTCACGGATACTCTTGGGTAAGGCCTTCACCGCATCCGCGCCGCGCTCGACTATCAACTGTACTAGAGGTATGTCGTCGAAGGCCGAAATCTTCTCACTCTCTTCGGCACGGATGTACGTGTCGATTAGGTGCCGCATGGCAGGCTCGAACATCTTCAGATCGATATAGTCTCCGCTGGCGAGCTTGACCTCGTTGCGGACGCTGTCGAAGTGGTCGGCTTCCGCTTGCAGCGTTGCAATGTCGGCCGGGCTGTAGCCTGCTTCTGGCAACTCGCTAGCCAGATTTGCATATGCCCGAACAAAAGCCGCCACAAGCTTGTACAAAGCAAGTCTTTTCGGCTCGTTTTCCTTGATCTGTTCGGCATTACCAGAGTTCTTGGCGCAAAAATAGCGCATGTAGGCCGCCGTATCCTTCGGCGGCTCCACAGGTTCACACAATGCCTTTACGGCCTCGCGGGTCTCTTCGAGCCGCTCTTTGGCCTTCTCCAGCCGATCTTCCAGGAGGCCAGCGACATCTTCCTTCTCGTAGCCATCGAGTGCACCGGAGGTGTAGTCCTTGACGGCTCCCTCAAGGCTTTTGAACAGATCCTTGTAATCGATGATATAGCCGTATTCCTTGTCGTCGCCGTCCAGGCGATTGACGCGGCATATGGCTTGGAACAACCCGTGGTCCCGCATCTGCTTGTCAATGTACAAATATGTCGCGGAGGGCGCATCAAACCCAGTCATCAGCTTGTCCACGACGATCAGGAGTTTCATCTGTCCAGGCTGCTCAATGAATTTCTTCTTAACTTGCTTCTCGAATTCCTCGGCGCGGGTTACTGCCTTTTCGGGTTCCTCGTTAAACCATTCGGCGAGCATTTTCTTGTAAATCTCATACTGCCGGAGCTTCTCGGTGTAACCCTCACCTGTCTCCTCGCCCTTGATGTCGCTGGCCGATGGCTTGTACGACGTGATGATCGCGCACTTTCCAGCAAGTTCCGTCTGAGAGAAGAGTTCATAAAACTTACACGCCTGGTAAATGCTGCCAGAAACTAGGAGCGCGTTGCCGCGGTCGTCCATCAACCGTGGGCGCTTAGCCATGTCCATCATGACGTCGGCAACAATCATTTCCAGCCGGGAACGCGAACTCAGCACCTTTTGAAGAGTGCCCCAACGTTGCTTCAGTTGGGCTTTTGCCAGGTCGGTCAACCCTTTTGTTTTCGCCTCGAACCACTCGTCGATCTTCTTCTGAGACGTCAGGTTCTGGTCGATGTCGCGCGCCTCGTACCGCAGATCGAGGACGACTCCGTCCTTTACGGCCTCGTCAAATTTGTACGTGTGAATGTAGCGGCCAAAGACCTCGATGCTCTTCTGCTTATCCTTCTTCAGCAGGGGCGTGCCGGTAAAACCGATGAACATCGCATGAGGCAGGATCGCCTTCATGGCATCGTGGAGATCGCCGGACTGGGTGCGATGGCATTCATCCACGAATACGTACAAATCGCCTTTTGCCCGAAAGTCGGAAGGCAGAGCCTTCGTTATCTCAGCCACATACCCGGCGACATCAGCGTTTTCTTCGTTACCCTCTTTGCCGCCGAACTTGTGAACGAGGGAGCAGACGAGCCAGGGTGTCGTCGCGTTCAGCGTAGAGATCAAGTCCGCGCCGCTTTTCGTACGGTAGATGTTCTCGTGAACGCCCGAGAAAACCTTCTCGATCTGCTCATCGAGTTCCGTGCGGTCGGTGATGATAAGTACACGGGCATCCTTCACGTTCTCCCGAATCCACTTCGCGAGCCACACCATTGTGAGGCTCTTGCCTGAACCCTGGGTGTGCCAGATGATGCCGCCTTCGCGCCTGCAGATGTATGCTTGAGCTGCGCGAACACCAAAGTACTGATTGGTTCGGCACAGCTTCTTGACCCCGGCGTCGAACACGATGAAATCGTGAATCAGTTCCAGAAGCCGAGGCTTTGCGCAAAGCTGAATTAATGAGCGGTCCAAGGGGTTTTCGGTGTCGCTCTCTTCCTTCCAAGTCAGGTAGTACTTCTCTTGCGTTTCGATCGTGCCGTGGCGGAGCCCCTCGGTGTCGTTGCCCGCCATCACCAGCTGCATGGTCGAGAAGAAGGGCTGGATGAACATCTTCTTTTGGTTATCGAGGTTCTGGCGGATGCCTTCGGCCACTGATACCGTTGATCGTTTCAGCTCCAAGACACCGAGCGCGATGCCGTTGACGTATATGACCACATCAGGGCGCTTACCGTAGGCCTTCGCATCGGCGGCGGGGACGGTGACCTCTTCAGCAATAGCGAAGTCGTTCCTTTGTGCGTTCTTCCAATCGATTAGCCAAACTGTCTGGGTGTTCTGACCGACATCGGGCTTTACCTTGACGCCATACCGCAGCAGCTCGTAGACGTCGCGGTTACGGTCATACAACCTTTTGCTGGTATCGCCTGCTGCTTTTTCGAAGATATGAAGCGCGCGCGCAATAAGGTTGGCGTCATAGCCTTGCTTTTCAAGGAAAGCGATCAGCAATTCCCGCTCAATGTTGCTGTTTCCCTCGCGCTCATTCCAATCGCCAAGGTAGTCGTAGCCGAGCGCATCGCGGAACAGCTTCACAACGCGCTGCTGCGTCCTTTTCTCTCGCTGGCCGACGGTGCTCATATCAGCCTCGTCCTTCCTGTGAGGAGTTCCTGAAGCATTCCCTGCTTCAGAAGGAGTGTCTTATCGCGTCGCTGTTGGAGAGCCGCAATCTCTGACCGCATGTCCGTAATTACATCACCGATCGCGATCTGTTCCTTCAGCGTGGGAAGGGGTATTCGGAAGGATTTAATTTGTCCGAAATTTAGGCCCTCGCGATTGCCGCCGGCTTGGAAGCTGTCAATTTGCCGCTGTCCAGGCCCTGAAATCAAATATTGATTGAGATAGATAGGATCGAGTTCAGTCACTTTCGGGCGGATGATACACACGTGCTGATTGACATTGCCGCCCGTGATACGTGCGTCTGCGACAGTGCTTCGACCAATCGATGCCCCAGTAATGTTGAGCAACACGTCCCGGTCCCGAATTTCTGTTTCATGGAATCGAGCGTGTGTGTCATCGTCAAGGTACGCAATGTCGTCCATTAGGAGTTGGCCCCATCCGACATTCTGACTCCGTACAAAGGGACGGCCGTGCTGTTTGTAGACTCGTGAACCTCCCGTCGGGGTAAGACCACTTCCAACTTTGAGGGTCCGATCACCAAGCCTCGCTACTTCCCAATCCCCTGGAATCATACCTAAATCAGACCGCTGGAAAGACTCACCTCCCCTGCCAAACTGCGGTAAACGGCACGCGCCTGAGAGAAGCTGTTGTGTGGCACCTATAGTGATGTCGCACTTCTTGGCGATGAGTTGGTCTAGGGCGTCAAGTATCGCATCCACATCAGCAATTGCAGACCCGATTGCCCGTTGGGCCGCAAGCGGGGGACGCAGGACGATGAGCTCGTGAAGGTCGTTACGATTGACGCCCGGCACACCGCTCTTGCCGCTATGCGAGTGGAAGTCAATCGTCCTTAGGAGATTAGCGACGAAGAGCGGGTCGTTGCCGTGAAAGTCCTTGACGTAGAGCGTCGTATTCAACGGCCAGAAAGCCTCTTTGATATAAAAGACTTTTCCAATCGTGCCGTAGCGACCGGTAACTACTCCCGGGCCTGCAACCTTTGCCTCGGAGTGCGAATCACCGATCCCGGACGAGGTAACGACCGGGACCGATCCTGGCTTACGCCGTCCGTGAGGGAGATCATAACCACGCTGTAGAGTTGCGAACTGCTTGAGCGGCATGGTTTGCCAAGATTCGGTTAACATTCGGCTCCCATCTTCTTTAGGTGTTCGTCCACCCGAGCAGAGAGGCTGGCGATGTTGCGTAGGAGTTCTGGCAGTGGGGCGGCATAGCGTTCGGCAAGTTGCCGTACGCGGCTTGTCAGCGATTGCGACACCCGGTCGAGCTCTGACTGGAGGCCTGCAGCCAATCTGGCGAGCCACTTATCACCGACGACCAAAGTCTTGATCTCGTCCTCACTCAGTTTGCTGTACTTTGATGCCACCTTTTGCTCCAGTTCATCCTCAGTGGCTTTCAGCCGACTTTTGGTATCCGCCTGTTTTTCTAGCAAAGCAGCGTAATCGTTGAGCGCTTTCCGCTCATCGTCGGCTTCGTCTTGCTCAGAGATCTCTTTGATACGTGCCTTGACGGCCTTGGCGGTAATTTTGCGCTTGTCGCCCTCACCTTCGACGACCTCCTCCAAGAGCCCGCCTTCGTTGCCATGCTCGTCCTTCATTTCGTCGAGGTCCTGTTCCAAGCTGGCCAACTCCGCTTGGATGGTCTCAATCTTCTCCTGCTCGGATTCGAAATAGCGGGCAATCAGCAGGGCGGCAGGAATGAGCTCGGCTTTGAACCTTTGTTTCCCGATGGCGAAGTCAGGCGTCTCTTTCTTCCCCGCCTTTCCCTCGATGATTCTCTTAGGCTTCGCGGCGTCCTTCCAACCGTTGCTGACGATCATGTACACGTCATCCTGCATGGTCTCTTCCCAGTACGTCATCAGGTGCTGGTAGACATCATAGGAGTCAACGAGTGGAGTCTTTCGGAAAGCAGTCAATAGACTCTCGGACAGTTCACCAAGGAGTGCCTTGGGGTGAGTTGTCGTTGAGATGCTTTTCAAGCACTCCCTCGTGCCTTTCTGCCATTTCCCGAACAGGGCCGTTACAGACTCGTTGAACATGGTGAACTCGGGATGTCCGAAGATGGCGGTCTTTACGTCGGTGACCGGCAGTCTTAATCGCCAATATCCACGGTGACCGGTCGATTCGAAAAGCTGGGCTCGGACGCTCGGAAAGACTGTCCAGTATCGTTCAAGAGCGTCGATATCGTTATTCGGGATGCCGCCACGCAAGTGGCCCTCGATGTCCTGTAAATCTTCGGGCTCAGTACTATCGATGTAGCGGGGGATATTGAGGCTGTACTCGTTCTTGGGATCGCTAATTTCAGCGAGCGGCACCATGCGCGAGAACTTGGGTATTTCGGTTTGTTTGGTGAAGGCATCGACGATTTTGTGGATGTCCTGTGCCCGGAGGCGGTTTTTGTTTCCGTCCTTGATGAACCCTTTGCTTGCGTCGATCATGAAGATGCCCTTACGGGCGGAGGAGTGTTCTTTATCGAGGACGACGATGCAAGCCGGAATACTCGTGCCGAAAAACAAGTTTGCAGGGAGGCCAATGATGCCCTTGATATAGCCCCTTTGCACAATGTTCTTGCGGATATCACCCTCTACGTTTCCACGGAACAATACGCCATGCGGCAAAATTACGGCTCCCTTCCCGGTGCTTTTCAGCGATGCTAGGACGTGGAGCAGATACGCATAGTCGCCGTTCTTCTTGGGAGGAATGCCGGACTCGAAGCGATTATACTCGTCGGCGGCTGGACTGAATCCGTTTGTCCAGGCCTTGTCGGAGAAGGGCGGATTGGCGACGCCGAAGTCGAAGCTCTTAAGTCGCCCGCTTTTTTCCTTGAAGTAAGGGAGTGAAAGTGTGTTGTCCTTCCAGATCTCAGCCGTTGGGCAGTCGTGCAAGATCATGTTCATTCGGGCGAGGGCGGCGGTGGCTTGGTCTTTTTCCTGGCCATAGAGGGCAAGGTCAAAGTTGGTCGCCGCTTTTGCTTCATCGTGTGCCTTGAGTAAAAGTGAACCAGAGCCGCAGGTCGGATCGTAAATCGTTTGGCTGGCGCTTTTAACGCTGCCCACGCCGATCACCTTGGCCATGATGCGGGAGACTTCGGCCGGGGTATAGAAATTTCCTTTGCTCTTACCCGATTCGGTAGCGAAGTTCCGCATCAAGTACTCGTACGCGTCACCGAGCAGGTCGTCGCCTTCGGCGCGGTTGCTGCGGAAGTCCAGATCCGGGGTATCGAAGATGGACACCAGATTGGTCAGTCGGTCCACCATCTCCTTGCCCTTGCCGAGTTTTTCAGGGTCGTTAAAATCGGTCTGGTCGATGACACCCTTGAGTTCGTTGGCCTCGGCAAGCTTTGAGATGATTTTGTTTATTTTTTCGCCGATCTCTTTGTCGCCTTTGAGCGCCACCATGTCGGTGAACCCACCGCCTTTGGGCACGTCGATCAAGGCGTCCTTTTGCCCGGCGTACTTGTCGGAGACATATTTGACGAAGAGCAGGACGAGTACGTAGTCCTTGTACTGCGAGGCATCCATGCCGCCACGGAGTTCGTCGCAGCTTTTCCATATGGAGCCGTAGAGTTCGGATTTCTTAATTGGCATTGCGGAGCTCTTTGGCTCTCAGTATTTCTTGGGGTTACTGAGTGGCAACTGGGGTTGAGAACCTGATCTCCGCTTCCCGCGGTTCTGTGGCGACGCTTCGCTCTCTTGCGTCGGGTAATCGCCGCCACGTTGCATCGACCTCATGTACTCGTCCATACGAGTGCGGATGTGTGGCCAAAGGGCATCGGCAAATGCGGCAATCGGATCATGGACGTGTGTTTCCGGCGTACGAGCTGGTCGGTTTGGCTCGGACTTGGCTGCACCTTGTATAGCCGCTTCCGTTATTGGTATAGCAATATTCACGCCGGGGAGCAGGGCTACCGTCACGAGCCTTGCCTGTTTGACTCGAAGGTGAACCAAAGGATCGGAAAGCTTCGAATCCGCAAGTACATTGGCTTCATCAAACGAGAAATCGCAGGTCGGCGGCTCATCGAGCCTGAGCGGCCTCAAGAGTTCGCGTGCGACTAGCCTCCCGAGTCCGTCGAAGCTAGAAGTCCATACCACGTTCTCCCCGATACCGCCAATGAGATAAGCCCAGGCGGTGATCTCTGGCCAGCGGGATGCATGAGGTTCGGCAAGGGTGAGACTGGGGGCACCACCGGCAGCAACCGTAGCTAAATACCCAGCAAGCACTGCCAAGGCATTCCGTCGCTGTGATGGGCGCTCACCTGGAGTGTTACTTAAGGCAGCGACCAGTTTGTCAAACAATCGCAGGCGTGCTTCGGGAGCGAGTTCGGTAAGTTGCTCAAATGTGTCTGCTTCAGGCACAAGCGTCACAAGCGGGCGTATCAGTTGTCGCGCTTCTTGTTTATCCTTGTCGGTGCGGGCTTGTCGCAAAGCTTGAAGTGCGGCTATGATCGGCTCCAGCTCACTAGATCTGATCACATTGCGTCCTTGAGATAGTCCGACTAACGTGTGCCAGATCGGTTCCAAGGACAAGCGAAGTTTTGCAACCCGACTCTCTCCCCGTTGAACCGTAGTTTCGCTTCTGCAGAGTCGGTTAGCTGTATCAAACCGTTTGACGATGTCCTCTAACGGGACGCGAGCCCATAGCGCATTCGTGCGACCGATAGCAAAACTCTGAGTTGCTATACATGCTGAGATGCGGATGCTCGCGACTGGCCTCTCGGCAAGCAATGCCGCCTCCGCCACAATGAGACCAGTCCATGCCGCCTGCATTCCGGCAAGGTCGGGCGTCCGAACGAGAGATTCTAATGGCTCCATGAATTGAGGCGTAAGTAGGTGGCACCACGCCGTCAGCGGGGATAGGTCACTTCGGAGTTGGGCATATCGGCCACACAGTCGTCGAATATCTTCTTCGTGAGAGATCAACACCAGCGGATGTGCAGGGTCGTTTGGATCGTTTCCTTTTATCCAGACTACGCCTGTGGAGCCAGGGCGGGGCCGGGATGGTTTGGACCATTTACTCCAAGTGGTACTCCCCCCCACTTCGTGGCCTGAAAGCAGTTCATCCAATTCGGATTCGTCGGCAACCGTGTATTGATATTCTTGGTCCATATTGTTCACCATGGCGTTACACCAGCTTCAGAATGGGCGCGAGCCAGAATCTGAGGCAGCGTATTCGTATAGCTGATGTCCAGACTGGTCTTGGCGCGCGTAACAACCGTATAGTAATGCTCCGGGTTATGATAGTGGCTTAGTTCGTCTGCGAAGAGCCAGTGCACGGCTCTGAATTCAAGTCCCTTGCACCCTTTGACAGTGAGGATACAAATTGGCGCCCCGGAGTCAATTGATGGATTGTAATTGTCATTCCTATCCTCTCTGGCTCGGATGATCTTCGCCATCCCTTGTAAGTCCGGATCATTCTCAAGAGCGCCGAACACCACGTCGCGATCACTCTTGCGGGCGACGATGACTCCGATTCGGTCGCCTTGTCTGATCAAGTCTCCATATACCCGAACCTGCTCCTTGAGTTTGCCGATTGTCATTTCAAGTTGTCTGTCTTTTGGGAGTGGCTGGCGAGGAATAGAAACTCTGGCGGGCCTGGGACCGTTGTAGTGAGCCGTGGATGCGAGGCTGACACCCCCTTGCGGTAGAAGAATGCGATCGGCTACCTCGCAGATTTCGGGTGCCACGCGATAGTGAAACGAGAGAACTCGCTCGTGAGAGGTTGGAACAATCCTGCGCACGGCGCTGAGTCCTTCCGTGTTTTCATAGATTCGCTGGCGGTCATCGCCACCGAAGAAGAGCACAGGGCTCCATTGTGCTATGAGATCGACTTCTTCGGGCAAGAGGTCCTGGGCTTCGTCAATGAATAGCGCATCATACGGTGGTAAACGATGTTGCCCAAAGAAGCCGAGCGCACCAACCGCGAGCGCCCGTTTCCATTCTGTAAGGTAATTCGGACCTGCAGCAACGACCGGCAATGCTTGGCCGTGCTGAGCGTATAGCGACCGTTGCCAGGATTCTAAAGTGGTTACACAGTTTTGAGGGAAGATTTCTCTGTTTTGGGCGTCAAAGCATCCGGTCTTGACAAACTCAGTTAGCGGGCGCGTGAAAGTCAGCAGCAGGACGTTGGGCATATTTTGGCCGCGAACAAACTGCGCTCTGCGTACCAAAACGTTCGTCTTCCCAGATCCTGGAGGACCTAAGATCAGAAAGCTTTCTCGCAGAGGTAGGTTTTCGATCAGCGCTATCTGATGCGGATCGAGTTGTTCTCTTTGCACCCACCAGAGCGACATGCCTTATGCCTCCTTTTCCGCAACGTTGACGCGGGTGATCTCCACGGCCAGCTTCTGGAAGGCGTCCACAGCGTGACCGAAGATACTTGGCTCAACGCCCATTTCGTCTCGGAATTCGGGGAGTGCCATATTGACTGATATGTCCCTCCCGTTTAGTCGCATAGTGAGTCGGGCCGAGAGCCCAAAGGAATGGCCCTGCGGTAGGAGCAAGAGCTGCAAGTCTAGCTGAAATTCGACTTGCTGTGAAGTTGTTCCGGGTGCAGGTGCGGGAGCGTCCCAACGGAACAACATCACTTTCGACATGTCATTCGAGCCGGGCTGCATCTCGTGTATGGCCCTAACGCCGTTGTCCCTGAGGTGCTGCACGACTCTCTCTTTCAAATCGTTTGAAACTTCCCGCACGCGCTGGAGCCTCACCGTAAGGTTATCCGCGTTCTGAATTGTACCTTGCGCAATCCCTAATCCAAGGGCTTGGAGCGCCCGTGCCTGCTCGACGTTTGAGTCGGCAAGGAAGTCTTCGAGCCGGAGACCAGATCGGCGTTGCCAATCCTTGTCCAGAGCCCGGCGGGCGGTGAACATGAGGTCTCGATCCACATCGTCAGCCTGCAATGGTGGATCTGCCATAGCAATGATCCAAGCGAATCGATAGCGGTTTTCGGCAGATTTGATGTATTCGGCCTGGAACAGGGGCTCCCGCATAATCAGGTCGTGCAACACCCCGCCCAATTGGTAGACGTTCAGAGCGTGCCAGAGTTCGGGACCAGGCTCCAACAAACGGAACAGATATTCCGGAGGCGAATAACGCGCAGTGGCAACAACCGGCAATTGACCGTCGTGATCAGTCCCAACACCGATTGGGTCGGACACATCTCGAATTACTGAAATGTCCAGCAGCGTGCAGTGTTCAAAGTCGTCGGAAATAAAGACATTGGCTGCCTTTATATCTCTGTGGCAGAGACCTTTTCCCTTCAGGAATATCGCTGCCCGTGCGACTTGATCCACGATCTGTCGAATCTTGCTTCGAGGCACGTCCGTCAGTCGTTTTTCAAGTTCCGTTCCTGGCGCTCTGCTCATCAACAGATAGAGCCGGTCCTCGAATCGTCCACCTTCGTATACCTGAACGAGGAAAGGGCAATCGTGCCCTTTGAGAGCAAGCTGCTGATCAATTCGTTTCTGCTCTATCTGACCTTTCCTGCCGGCTGAGAACTTGGCATCGTAGATTTTCAGTGCTCTGGTTCCATATGGAGAGACGACTTCGAAAACGGGCGCAGTGCCCCCTTCACCAAGTGGGGTGTGAACTGACCAGCCAGCCCCCTTCTCTTCACACCATCGGCGTGCAATCAATATGGATTCGTCACTCTTCTCTGGACCTGCTGCCATAGTGCCGTACGCCCTTCCAAGCGCTTGTGCATGAAACCTTTAACAGATCAACCTTAGCGTGTCAGCAAGTTGGGTCTAAGCTTGGCATTTGGGTCCAATGGCCCGCCCTGTCGGCTATAATGGTATTGACTGTTGGTTCAACCCACAGTATTGTACCATTATGAACACCCGCCTCATCATTGATAAAGCTGGCCGCGTCGTGATCCCCAAGCCGCTGCGGGAAGAGCTGCATCTGGAGCCCGGCGACGCCTTGGAAATGGACAGCACCGGCGAACAGATTACCCTGCGCCCGGTACGTGGGACGGGGCCGCTCACGAAAGAGCATGGGGTTTGGGTGTTTCACACCGGGCAGGCCCTACCCGCCTCCGCCACAGACGACATGCTGCAGCAGATCCGTGCGGAACGCGACCTGGCTAATCTCGGCAAAGGCGAATGAAAGGATTTTTCGACACATCGGTCCTGGTGCCGGTGTTCTATGGCGATCATGTCCACCATCAGGCAAGCCTAGCGCTCTTCATCCAATTCGACAAATCGTCCGGCTGCTGTGGTGCGCACAGCCTCGCCGAAGTCTACTCCACGCTCACCCGGATGCCGGGCAAGCACCGTATCAGCGGCGAGCAGGCCATGTTGTTCATCGGCAGTATCCGCGAGCGCCTTTCCATAATCGCGCTCAGCGGCGATGAATATGCCGATGCGCTGCAGGCCTCGTCTGCTCTCGGCATCGTCGGCGGCGGAATCTATGACGCCATGCTTGCGCATTGTGCCATCAAAGCGAAGGCGGAAGCTATCTATAGCTGGAACGGCCGGCATTATGGACAATGCGGCCCTGAAGTGACGCGGCGCCTACGGACACCTTAAAGAAGGGAAAAGCGGCGACCAGACTCGGAGAGGCTTTGTGTTGCTTCTTTAAGTAAGCTGCGACCCTAGCCCTGCTTCGTCCTTATACGGACCTTATCAGCAGCATTAGGGTTCGCTTTCATGTGCTGATGAGCTGCCTCGATCAACGAATCAACCTTATCTTTTTGATACCTTGGACTCAGGCCATCGAGTTCGAGGTCGGTGTATACGACGATGACAGTCTCTACTGTGTCTTTGGGACCAGCTTCAATCTCACCCGTGATAAGTTCGACGTTAGGGTGTTCTGCCAATTTCACGTTTTCTCTCCGCTGAGAATTATTAGGGGCAGGCAGTATAGACCCTTATTGCCGTTTGGCAACTAAGAGTACTCCTTGCGCGCATCAAGCCCGGCTCCGCGGCCGGCTGCGCTCCAACCATGCACCGGCGTTCTCCACCGTCACATGGACGTAGCCTACATCCCCTCCCCTCACCCGTTCGCGCGCCTTTTCGCTCACTTCGGGGAGTTTGGCCTCCGTCTCTTCGGCGCTCCATCCCCGCTGCAGGGCCAGGTAGGAAAACCAGAAGTCCGCCCGGCTGCGGTCAGGGCCGTCGTGCCCCTGCGGGGCACCGGCGAGCGCCCTTTCGTAGCTGGGCCAATGCCGGTCCTTACCGGAGCTGTTCTCGCCGCGGCGGGCGAATTTCAGGGCTGTTGCCATCACTGGCTCCGGTTCAGCGAGCAGGCCCAGGGATTCCAGCTGCTCGGGCGTCATGACGCGGCCGGGATGGGTTTCAACGATGCTCACAGTAGGAAACGCTGGGGCGTATTTCAGTTTGAAGTTCTCGGTGCCGGCGACGCGCGTGGCATGCGACGCGGACTTGTCGTTTCCGCCTACGGCCTTGCGCACACGGCGTGTGAATTCCTTGAATTGCTCTTTCCCCTCGGATACGCCAGATACCGCGACCCAGGCCTGATAGTTGCCGGGGCTGGTAGCGTGGATGATAAACACGGCGGGGCGGACACGGTCGAGCTGTTCCGCATTCAGGTCGTCAAGCTGGACAAATGCCACACCCTGCCCCGTCGGGCGGATGATGAGGTTCTCCCCGGCCATCATTCTTTCGCCGTCGGGGAGCTGGTAGGACCTTCTAATCGCGGCCGTTCGCACCATGGCGGGCATCAGCCCCCGGAGATCGTCGGCCTGGTATTCCTTGCCCCATTTCACTTTCTTGTGACCCGGCCATTCAAGCTCAGTTTTGGTGACGACGAAGGATTGGGCTCCGCAGCTGGCGAATGTATCGAGCATGCGCAACGCGGCGGCGGTATCGCCCATGGGTCCCCTACCCTTCTTCAGTCTGCGGTCGGCCGGATCAATTCGCGGCATTCGTGTTCCGACCATAAACGTATGTCGTCAGCCATGCAACAAGCACATGATCTCCAACTACTAATAGACGCCTCTCTGCCCCCCGCCGTGTTTCATTGGATAGTCGAGAAAGGTTCCCTTTCTCGGGAAGCGAAAGGCTTCGATAGCCTTGAGCTTCCAAGTGAAGTTGAGTAGGTATCATCCAATCTGGGTGGTGTGTGAAAACTATCCACCGTCTAAAATTCAAATTCTCTTAACTTCATATTCAGCGTCGATAAAAATTTTGGCGCCCAGTAGGCTAGCGGGTGCGTTTCCTACGAAACGGGCGTTTTTCTCCTACCAAATGGGCTATGCCTTGCTACTAATGGGGCGGAGTTCTCCTACTAAACGGGCGTCGTGGGCTTAGCTGTCAGGGAAATTGGGGAGATCCCCTACCAAGCGGGCGATGTGGGCTCGAAGTAGTTGACAGAGGGCTAAATTTTGCGTAATCGGGTGTTCCCGTCTCTCTTCCTGGGCACGGTCTCCTACCAAGTGGGCGTCGCGTGAGGATTGGGTAAAATCCCGGTTCACTACCAAAGGGGCAGTTTCGAGAATTGCCATTTCGCGGATGAGTAAATCTCTGCGCATCAGGTGACGTGCAAAGCGGATGTCTCCTACTAAAGGGGCCGATGTCCCCTTCCCTACTTGACTTCATGTAGGGGTAGTGTATTCGTACGCAATGGCCGCCCTGAGCCGCACAGTCGAGCAGAGGACGAATCTCTCGGGCTTCCCCAAACCAGGGGAGCTGATTGAGATGACGGGAACGCATGTGCTTGAGGCGAGCGACCGCGCCATCCTAAACCTTCTTTACCAGAACGCACACGACAGCGGCAAGCTCCTTGAAGAGAATGCGGAATGGGAAATCCCACTTGCCACGCTGAGGCAGGCATTCTCCAAGCACGAAAGTTCGGATCGGCTGAGAGACAGCCTCAATCGCCTTATGACCGTGAAAGTCAATGTCGCGTATGTCGCGGAGAGCGCCGATGGCATGGAAGGTCCCGAGCAACGCGTGGTCATTACGGGTCTGTTTGATTTCTTCGATGTATCAGCAAAGGAACTGGCCAAGCGCGCAACGCTACGCTATGGCCTGCCCCGGAAGCTCGCGCCGATACTGGAGAGTTCCGGCCGTTGGGGACGCATTAAGGCCGAGATCGTGTGCTCGATGACGAGCAAATACGCAATCGCGTTATATGAGCTGCTCCAGCTCCGAGCGAACATGGAAAGAAGCGTGGAGACCTTCCCTATCGATCGATTTCGGGAGTTGCTGGGAGTTCCCCCCGGCACGTATGGGCGGGGCGACAATTTTCAGCGTAAGGTGCTCGACCCTGCGGTATTGGAGGTAAACGGCTTGTCGGACATGAGCCTGCAAATCGAGCAGGAGCGAATCCATTCACGCGCGCCCATTCATGCAATAACGCTTGCCTGGTGGCGGAAGTCAGGAGATGATTTCCGGGCCGCGATGCAGGAACGAAATCGAAGCAAGGTGGGACGCATGGCGCGGCTTCGTGGTCAGGTCGAAATGGCAGCCCCCTCCCCCACTCTGCCGGAAAAGATACAGGCCACGGTCGACCACATGCGCAGGTCCAGCGCATCCGAAGCAGACATCGAGGAATTCATCAGGAGCCAGACAACCTAGGCGACTTTACTGGAAAGCGCTGGCGGCCTGGTGTTTGGCAACGAAGTCAGAGATGGCCTCAAAGAGCATTTCCTGCTGGTCTTTATCGAGGTCGATCCCGAGTTTCTGAAACGCTTTGATGGTGGGATCGTTCGGAGGATAGTACCCGCCGATGTGCTTCTTGGCCAGGCGGCTGGGCTTCACTTTCCGTGCCGCAGGTTCCGGCGCTGGTTGTGCCGCCGCTTCTGGTGCCGGCTGCGGAGCGGATTCCGTGGGCGCGGGCTTTTGTTCGCGGACAACGGAAAGAATTGAGCGTTTCGGTTTCATTGGACTTCCACCTCCTCCTGGCGCCGGGTTTCTTCGGGTTGCTTCTGCACCTCTGCAGGTGTGCACACCTGAAGCTGTGCAAGGACCCAATTCTTCAGTTCAATAATTTCCTGCGCGGCCTTGCTTTCCGGCTCCACCTCGACAACGGTTTTGCCGATAGGCCAGGACGCGCGGTAGGCGCTGCGCTCCCGCAGGATGACCGGGCAAGCGGAAAGCCCCGCCCCTTCCGCAATCGCGCGTGCATCTTCAAGCAGCGTCGTAGCGCTGTGTGGTGCTGCGTTAAAGACGACGAAGGCCGGGACATTAGCGGATTTGATGAGGGTTGCGGTGCGGCGGATGGCATCGAGGTCCACCAGGCTCGGCCGGCACGGAATGAGGACGAGATTGGCAGCCTGGGCAGCGGTGAATGCCTGCGGCCCCGCTGCAGGAGGCGTATCGATGATGGCGAGGTCGTAGTTCCCCTGCTCTGCCGCCTTGAGTCCGTCAAGTAAGCGTCTTTCGGTCAGGAATTCAACGTGTGGAGAATCAGTCTGCCTGCGATCCGCCCACATGACGGCGCTCTCCTGCGGATCGAGGTCGAAGAGAACCGTCCGCATTCCCGCGGTTACGGCCAGATTGACGGCCATTGTTGTTTTGCCTACTCCACCCTTCTGGGCTATCAGCGCTATCGTTTTCACAACTGCATTCCTTCATGGGTGCAACGGTTCACGTGTGCACACTTGCAGAAGTGCCGCTCTTCAGGCCTGATGTCAAACCGATTCTGATGATGTGCAGTAAAGCAATGGTGCATTGGTGCAGGAATGCAACGAATCAGATCATCAGGCCTGCACGCGTGACTCCGTGCAATTCATCATTATTGATGTTCGTCACGGCTGATATTCATCACTCTTGGGACTTTGCAGCATTGATTCTATGCACGACATCAGGGGCAACGTTCTGCAATTCGTCAGGGATTCACGCGTGCATATTTGCCGGTGTGCACAGCTGAGGCTGTGACGTACTTCAGGGTTGAAGTAGAGCGCGGACTGAAATCGGTCGGGTATCGATCTGGCCGGTGGAATTATTAATGAAGGGCAGGGGCGTCGTAGCAGCGCTGCAACTGTTCAGAGCGTCAGAACATCAAGGATGCATTCTTGATGGTGCGCACACCTGCACGACTTAAACTTTGATTCCCACGCGGAAGCGGGTAGGGTAGGGCTTCACTCCAGTTTCACTCACTTAAGGGGCGGTTTCGTTGCGGAATTCGGGAAGTTGCTGATTTCCTTGCACCTGGATGAGCCGCCGTAGACGCCATTGTCTTGTATTTTCAATTGACGGTCATTTTCCCAAGCTGGACGTCGCGGGTTCGAGTCCCGTCTCCCGCTCCATCTTTTCAATCACTTACAAGCCTCGCCAAATCAGCTCTTGTCTCATTTGTCTCAATTAGGCACGGATGGCTCAGACTTTAAGGCTTTGAAATCTGACCACAGCGCCGCTGCCGCTTCCTGCTTCCGGGCGACGGAGGAATCCACATACTTGTCAAGATGAACTCCCAGGCCGTGACCCTGCTGATCCGCAATGATCTTGGGGTTCGTGCCTCTATCCTCGTGCAAAGTAGAATGCGATCGCCGCAAGACCGCGAAGTTGATCCAGCCGAGTCCCAGCGGCTCCAAACGTGGATGGACGCATCGGCGCAGGACGTTGCCCGGCAGCAGCGGCGTTACAATCTGCTCGCTCGGGAAAACCCACCCTTCCTTGTCCCCCTCCGGCAGAGTCGCGATCCAGGCCATTAGCCGCTCGAAAATCTCTGCCGCGACGCCAACCTCGCGAATTTCATCCGTTTTGGTTGGGTTAATGTCGCCCTTGTACCACGATCTTTGAACTCGGATCGCTCCCTGCTGGAAGAGATCGCCGTTTTTTAATCCATAAGCCTCCGATTCTCGCAACCCGCAGAAAGTCACTAGGTCGAACGCCAGTCGCTCCCTTTCGGCGAGAGCATTCCACGCTCGCGAGTACTCCGCCAGCGTCACCCGACGGAGGCGTGAACGATCCGACCGCCTCGCCGTCTTGGGCGTCTTCAGGCCCGCGGCGATGTTGGACGTTAGGTACTCCTCCGCCACCATTCTTTTCACCATATCGCCCATCGCAAACCTGACTTTGCTGACCGACTCGTAACTCAAACCCGTACCCGCCAGTTTGCGCAGCACGCCGCGCAGATTCTCGGCCTTGAGATCGCGGCACCGCAATTCGCCGATCTCCGGCAGGATCGATCGCCGAAACAGGTACTCGGCCTCCTGACCCGTTGCCCTGCGCCAGTCTCCGTTTTCATATTTCTGCGGAATGTACACCTGTTCAACGAACCTTCGCACCGTTTCGGCTCCCAGCGCGTGCCCCGGGTTCCGATTCAATACAGCAATGATGTCGTCCAACGCGGTGCGTGCTTGCCTCTCGTTCATCTCTGAACTGCGGCCGAGTTGAACGCGTTTCTGCGGGGCTCCTGGAGCGGGATAGTATTTCCCGTACCAGATCTCTCCGTTTTCTGATTTGCCTAGACTGCCTCGTTGATATCTCCTTGCTCTCCTGGTGGTCATGAGCGCGTGCCTTTCCCGCGCTTCTGCCACGAATTCCTGAACCTCTGGCAACTGTAGCACTACGCCAGCCCTCTTTGCTCGTTGGTGTCCTGCCAGCGGGCAATAGATGTCTTTCGGAAGACAAACTTCCGACCATACCGGCTACACGGCAGCAGTTCGATTCCAGGGAACACACCGCGCCGAAGTCGATGGACCGTAGCGACGCTGCAGCCGAGCGCGAGCGCCGTCTCGGGTGCGGTCATCCATGCCCGAGCCTCCAACGACGGCAGCGGGCGACGATTGCGAGTCTTCTGGGGAATTGTTATCTCGACCCTGTTCGGCTGATCGAGTGTCCTGGTTTGGTCCATATCATTTCCGTTTCAGTTCTGATTTGGCTTGGTGAGTTCTTATTCAGCACGACCTACAACCATTGATGCTTTGCTACCGAACTTCGTTATTTCCCGGGAAGTATCGGGAAGTATCGCGGGAAAGTCGGGAAACTAATTGGGGAGGTCTTCGGCTTTGGGAAACTAATTAGGAAGGTCTTCGGCTGTCAATCCAAGTACTTGAGCCAGCGCCAGCCGGTTCGCCTTGCTCAGATTTCGTCTACCGTCGAGGTACTCGTAGGCACAGTTCTTGCCAACGCCGGCCTGGGCCCCCCACTTGTTGACCGTCCAATCCTTTGTTTTGAGAATCGGTTCCACGACCGCCCGTCGCCGTTCTCCCGACGAAGCCCCCGCGCCGTCTGTCTTGGGCGCTGTTCCGCCGGCCTGTTCATGTTGCGGCAAACTGCAATCCGCAGCACGAGCAGACTGGGATTCAAAAGCGTCAAGCAGCAGATCCTGATACTCCTTCCATTCGGGCGAGTTTTCAATTTTTCGTCTGGCGCCGTCATCGAGCGAATAGCCCCAATTGTGGGGGGAGGAGAACATTTTCCTAATGCCCAAGTCCTTTGCCTTATCCTCCCAAAGGTCCACAACGATAGAGAGCAAGAAGTCGCGGCATCTCTGGTCAAGTTCGCTATCAGACCAAACAGGGAGATTGCTCTTCTTGCCGAATGCACAGGCTTCGCGGGCGAAGGCAATGAACACCCGCATTATGCAGCGTATGAATGGAACATCCCTTCGCCAGCTCTCTATGCCTCGCACTTCCTGCTCCAAAACCGCATAAGCTCGGAGTGCTTCGGTCTCGACGCGGGCTCGCGCGTCTTGCGGAAACTCGCTGGGATATTTCATTTCTCCCTCCGATCCTCCGTCGAGGTGCCGGTTCGGATGAAGGCTGCTGGGTTCGGCGCCTGCCATTTCACTTTACCAAGGGGCGTGCCGTAACGCGAAGAACGGGCGAAAATCCTCCTGCTCGCCCAGCTACCGGGAGACGCGCCCGACCTTCGTCGCCGGACGGCCTCCGGCCCCTTACTTGCCAGGCAAGCGGGAGAAATCCCTCAGTGGCGTATTGCCGGCGCCATGGTTTCGGCCACTTACGCCGCCGCACAATCCAATTATGCTCCCAGAGCGCTGGCGGCGAGGCAGGTAAAAAGCCGGTTCTCACGAAATCGGCTGAAACCTGGCAAATATGCTGAATTCTGGTAAAATACTTGAAAATAGTGCGAAGGTAATACAAAGCGGACACCGCAAGCGCCCTCTTGCGAATTGGGGTCGCGCAGTGAACGCCAGGCCCACCAGTCCCAGCGCAGCCCAGGCAACTTGCGCAGCCGCGGGCCGCTTCCGTGAGCGCCGCCGGACAAGCGCGTGGATGGCCGCAACCACGCAACCGAAGGCAGGCCGTTTGCCCTTGTCCCAAAAACTCCACTTTTTGGAACGGCTTAAAGACCGCATAAGGGTGGGCAGATTTCCTCCTGCTCGCCTGCTGCTCCCAGGAGGTCTCGGGCCGCGGGGAGGTTACTTCCTCCGTGCGGACTCGTGGAGAACCGCAAGCCTTCCATTTCGCGGACGCGGTCGCCATGGGCTTGGGCAGGAACGCAAGTGAACATCCAATTCCCGGTTCTCACCTTTGGGGAGCTTTTACCAGGATTTTGTTCCAGTCTGCACGAAGCGCTACCGGCGTGGGAGCCGGTAGAAGCGATCTTCATCCACGAATGCCGTCTCGCCGGCATCCGCAATGGCGCCGGCGATTGGTTCCAGTGTCGGCGTGTCAGCGGAAGGGCGGCACACGACCGGTTGACCTTGACCCCTTCCGACAGCGCGTTTGGTTCGTCAGATCGGTGTCTTGAATGATATGTTTCCACTATCGCACGCGCGCCGCGTTCCGTTCGACTACGAATGAGTCGACGGTGGAACCGTCCTTGGCCTGCACCGATACTTTCAATTGGGCCGCGGTTGCCTCCACTTTCGCCAACTGGTCCTGCCCAACCACCAGGATGGGGTAGCTGTTTCCTCGTTGTCCAGGCTGGATATGGGCGAAGCGATGTGTGTGCCCCGCGAGCACGAGATCGATCTTGGAACGGTTTGCCCAGTCGGCCCAGGGTTCGTTGCCGCCTTCGATATAGCCCCAGCCGGGCTGATGCATCACCACGATCCGGAATGGCGCGTCGTGCATGCGCTTGTCCGAACGCGTGTGATCCTCCAGCCACGCAAGTTCCTGGGCGCGGTAAGGGGCAAAGTCGTTTAAGTGGGCGTACACATTCGTGCTGTCTGGTTTGTCTTCTCCGGTGTCGATGGCCAGGAGATGAACAGGCCCGCTATCTCTGGTGTAGAAGTACCGTCCCTCTTCGACCGGCACGAGCGAAAACAAGTTCCGCGCGAATGGGCCCCGCGAATCGTGGTTTCCCCTCACCTGGATCAGGGGCGTCGACGGGCCGATCGCGTTCACGATGGGATCCAGCCACTTCGCAAAGGCCTGTTCTTCGCTCTCCGCGGTGTTGAAGGCGTCGCCCAAGTGGACCAGGAAATCGGCATGGCGCCAATCCGCCAGCTTCAACAAAGCGTCGATGCGAGCTACATCCTCATGGGTATCGGTGATGGCATAAAAAGCCGTGGAAGGACGGGTGGCGTCGAAAGTCGTGAATGAGGAAACCGTACTCTTCACGGAAAGCCCTTTGTCCGGCCAATAGCCTTTCAGTTTGACCACTCGCGTGGACACAACTTGATATTGATAGGATTGTCCCGGCTTTAGTCCTGTAATTCGGACGGAGTGGTTAGTTCCTACCGGAAGCAGGCCATCTTTCGCGTTGTTAGCCTCAATCGATGGCTCGCCCGTACCGTATAGGACTTTCGAGTGACAGGGAGTGTCCGTAGTCCAGGCGACGACGACGCTGGTTTCCGTGGGCGCCATCAGATAGGGCCCGTGGAGGATTACCGGCTTCGTGTCGTACACAACGTACGGATTGGCCGCCTCGCCGACCCTCGGCGGCTGGCCTTCCCGAGTGGGGCGAGCATCCTGGCCGGGCAGCACCGGACAGAATGACAGCAGGATGAGCGCGAGCAGCTTGTATCTGCTCAAGTTCTTAACCATCTGTTGGTCTCCTATTACCACCTACACGTCACCTTCAGAACTCGAAGCGCCCCTTGAGCGCAATTTGCCTTGGGCCGGCGCGTTCGTTCGATTGAAACACTCCCACTGTGCTGGTGAAGGCACCGACTCCAGCCGCCGAGATATTCGACAGGGGCGCATTGAACGCCGAATGGTTGAAGACATTCGACACGGCCGCGGTGAACGTGTAGGACAGCCTTTCGGTAATGCGGAACCTCTTGACAAGGCTGACGTGATGCGTGTTCAACGGCTGCCCCACCAGACTATATGGGAGCGCGTCGCCAAAGCGGCCCGACGGCGGAACCGCAAATGCCGCCGGATTGAACCACTGATTGTATGTCCTGCCTCCGGGGACATTGTTCGGATCGCCCACGAGGTCCGGAAGCCCGCCGTTCACGCCGGTGTTGGACGGACTCGACCCGGAAAACGAGGGCGAGAAGTGCTGACCCGAGCCCAGGTAGCTGATCCAGTATATCTTCCAATTCCCCAGAATCAGATCGACCGGTTTCGCCGCATGGGAGAGGATCCGCTGTCCGGAGCCGACCGGGACGTTCCAGATGGCGGTTCCAACGGCGTATTGCCTCCGTGTTTGCGAGGTGTTGGCCCAGTGGCTGAGCACATCGTAGGGGTTCTCGAGATCGGAATAGTCGTTCAGACTCGACTGCAACGAATAATTCACGTCGAATGTCAGGCTCCCGATGCTGCGCTTGGCCTCCAGTTGCAGGGAATTGTAGTGCAACTTTCCATCCAGACGGTATTGCGTGACGTTCACGAACTGCGGATACGGGCGGGAGGCGGCGGTAAACGGCGTGGTGCTCGGACGAGGAAGGTTGATGTTCAGCGAATAGGGCAGGTTGCGGCCTTGTACCCCGATGTACGATCCCCTGAAACCGAACCGCGCGACCTCTTTTTCCAATGTCACGTTGAACTCGTGCCGGGTCCCGTTGTCCACCTGTTGTGGCATTGCCACCATGCTCTGGCTCGGAACAGTAGCCAGAGCCAAGTTCGCCGGATATGGATTGGGGAATAGAAATTGGGGCACCTGGCCGGCATTGTTCTGGTAGGTTTCGGAAATCTGATACGGACTGGCGTTGTTGGCAAATGTGGTGAAGTCGGTAAAGGCGCCGTATCCGCCGCGAAGCACCAGCGTGGGCGTCAAGCGATAGGCGATGCTCGCGCGAGGCCGGAAGTTATGCATGTCGGTCTTGGGAATGGCATCGCCGGCCACGACTTTGATGTTGGTCGGGAACAGGGGGCTCACCTTGGGGAGCGACGCGGAGGGAACGACCACGGTCGCGGTGGCCAAGTCGAAGTTGTAGGTGAGGTTGTCGCTCCAGGTGGGCGTGGGCACGTAGTCCCAGCGCAGACCGTATTCGAGGGTGATCTTCTTGCCGATCTTGAATGTATCTTCAGAGTAAATGCCTAATGTGACGGCGCGCGAGGTCCGGTTCGGGAGCGGGTTAGTCCTGGAACTGGAGCGCGGCGCGCCCAGAAGGAAGTCCGCGTAGGCGTTGCCGGACAACGATCCGTCGAAGGAAAACGAGCCGTAGTTCGGTTGCGGAGCCACGGCCGAGACCGCTTCCTGGAAGAGGACTCCGGACTTCCAGACGTGCCTGGCGAAACCCTTGGTAATGGACTCATCGGCGGTATACGTATGCACGTCCTGGCTCACCCCGCCGGCCGTGTTGCTCAAGGTGGTGTATCCCGTCACCGACATGGTCGGGAAACCCTGACCCGTGAGCTCGCTGGGATTCGATCCCTGCAGCCCGGTTTGCGCCAGGATCTTGGCTCCGTCGGGCGGAGTCATCCCGCCCTCCGTTTCGCCATCCACGACGTGGTCCCACTCATGTGCGAACTTGAAGGTGTTCACCAGGTTCGGCGCGAATACGTGAGTATCGCCGACGGCCAATTGCTGGTGATTGCGGAAGCGTGTCCAGAAAAGACCCGGCAGGCCGCTGGAGAGGACGTACGGACTGGTGCGCTGAAACCAGCTCGCGAACACGGAATTCTTGGTCGTGAGATTGTGATCGAGGCGGAAAAGCAGCCCGTCGTACCGGTACAGGTCGCCGGGGAAAGGCGACTGGAACTGGTAGTTGTTCGTCAAGCCGGCGACGTTGGGCGACGGGTAGTACGTATTCTGGAGGAACAGCGATACAGGGCTCATGCGCGACTGCGGCACAGTATTGCCCGGAAAAGGTTGGCCGGTCAGCGGGTCCTTGACCGTGCCCGGGAACACTCCGCCGCGCAGGGCTGCAGTCGGCACCGTCGCATTATAGAACGCGCCCAAGGGAATGCGCTCCGAGAACCAGGAGCCGAACAGGAATGTCCGGTTCTTGATAATGGGTCCGCCCAGGTTGATTTGCCATTCGTGTTCCAGGTACGGCGTCCGCTTCGGAGCGAAGAAGTCCCGCGCCATAAGAGCCGAGCTGAAAAGCTTGTAATAGGCCGTGCCGTGGAGCTCGTTCCCACCTCTCTTGGTAACCATGTCGACGCTGGAAGTGGCCGGGCTGTCGGCCGGCGCATTGATCGCGGTTGCATGCACTTCCTCGAAGAACTCGGAGTTGATCTCCTGGCTGTTCACGTTGGTGATGCCGTCGGCAACCAGCGTCATGGTCTGTCCGTTGGCTCTGACACCGCCCCAGGAACCGGTTCCCCCCTGTATCCCCGCCAGCGTCGTCACCATGGTAGCCGGTGTTGGATAGGCATCCACGAGCGGAACATCGTCATGTTGTTTGATGGTGTACTCGGCGGCGATCGTCCCGGACTCGGTATCGATGAGAGCCGCGCCGGCGGTGACGGTGACCGCCTCCTGGGTTACCGTGCCGACGGTCAGCGCAACGTCGATGCGCCGGACCTGGCCCGCTATCAGGACGATTTCGTCGACGGACGCCGACTGGAAGCCCGCGGCCTCAACCGTCAATCGATAAGTTCCCGGTTTGATATCGGCGAACTCATAGTTCCCCTGGCCGTCCGAGGAGCTCTGCCGCACCAGTACGCCCGTCGCCGGCTCCTTCAGGACAATCGATGCATTGGGAACGACCGCCCCAGAGGGGTCGGTGACAGTTCCCCGCAAGGTGCCGAGATAGGCTTGGCCAAGCGAGGAGATTGCGGCTAACAGAATGAGGACGCAAAGCCAGCATCGTGTGGTCAGTCGCGTCATTGCCGGAACAACGGACGGCACATGGGGCGGAGTGCGAAGCAGAGGAGGTCGCATAGCCGCAGTTCTAGCAGGTGGCGATGATATTTGCAAGTATTTGCAAGGCCTTTTGAGCCAGTGTCAAGGCAAAGTAGAAATGTCGCCCTCCTGGCAAAGTAGAAGTGTCGTCTTTTGCCCAGGGCCGTGAAGGGTGCGCGTTATTCTGCGGTGCCGGTGAAGCGGAGACGGGCACTGCTGACGAGCAACCCGATCGAGGAATAGCCGTCCGGAACTCATCTGCGGACGATGAGATGGAGCGCGGTCCTCCCGACGCGTTCTGCTACCTGGCTGCGGGCCGACTAGCGGGAGGCGGCACGGTCCCGCCCAAGGTAAATAAGAGAGGTCGGTTGCCCCTTCATTTTCCAATCTTGGATCCCCCACCCGCAGCTCCCAGAGGAATCCCTTGGTGGTGCTCGGCGCGGGTAACCACCGCATGCTGCCGTTGCGCACGGTACGGATCTGTGCGGGGGGGCAATCAGCGATGGTTGTCCCTACCGCGACAACCGAGGGCGGGCGGGAGCCGGTTTTGGCACCTTCTGTTCCAAATGGCCGCTATCAGCTTTTGGAACAGGAGTCACTGTACCGTTGTCGTTGCTATAGCCTGCCAATCGGTGTTGTTGCCTCCCGCACCGTCACGGCCTGCCAACCACAGAACGCGATTTCCGGGGGAGGGAGCCTTGAAGGTAACGTTCAGCGTCATGGTCAGCGTGTTGCCGGTATTCACCGCCGATGATCCCGTGCTGTTCACTGAGCATTGGCTGTTTTGAATGATGGCCGCACCCCCATTCAGCACCATGCTCCCGGCGAACGGCCCTCCGGCATCCCCGGCATCGTCCACCAGCAGCAAGGAATTGGTGGATGCTACATAAGCCAGATAGCACGTTGGCCGTCCGTCAATGAAGTTGTTCACCAGCAGGTTCACCACTCCGAAGTCGCCAGCTTCTTCGAGGCCAACGCCCCGCGCGCCGGAGCGAGGCTCACCACACCGATGGTCCCCGAGGGCGAACGGCACCTGCCACCTTCCCAGCGCCTGCCATCCCGAATTGCCACCCTCCAGATCGCGGGCCGCCAGATACAGCAGCTTATTCCCTCCGAATCCGGCGGTGAAGCTCGTGTTCGTTGTCAACGTCAGCGTGTTCCCGCTGACCGCGCAGGGCCGTGGATTCGAATTCACCTTCCCTCCCATGAGTGTGACGGTCATCGAACTGGACGGCAGGCGCTGATGCACCAGCGGCACGGAAGAAGCGCGCTGCTTCTCGTGAGATTCTTTCAGACGGCGCTGTCGGATATAATCTTTGCATTCGGCAACCGATGAACAGGCAGGCCTTCACCGGTGCTGTCGGCCCGATCGGGAAACCGGCACGAAAGGACGGACGAATTCGATATGCGAGACTCTCAAATTGCGACACCGAGCCGGCGGGACTTGATGAAGTGGGCCGGCCTGGCAATCGGCGGCGAGGTCGCCGGGATCCGGGTTGCCTCCGCGGCCGCGGCCGAGTTCCGCGTTCGCGGCGAGACGCTGACGCTGGAGAATCTGCACTTCTCCGTGTCCTGGCGGATGTCTGGCAACAAGCTCGCCGGAACGGCGGCTGCAGACGTCCAGAGCAAGGAACAACTCGCCATAGGCGCCGACCTTTTTCAAATTTCGCTTGCCGGCGGCAGGGTCCTGCGATCCAGCGCAATGACACTGACGAGCAAGCCCAAGCCGGCCCGCATCCTGGGCAACCCTCGGTCCACCCAGAAATCCGGACGGCATTCCGGAAGACAGGTGACGGCCGCATATGCCGATCCCGAATCCAAAGCGCGGTTCGAGTGGCGCGCCATCTTGCTGGACGACTCACGCTATCTTCGCCAGGAACTGACCATCACGGCGGGGAGCCGGGACTTCCCCATCCAGGAGATCGCGCTTTGGGATTTCGAGGCCCAAGGCGTGAAGGTGGTGGGCACCGTGAAGGGTTCTCCCGCTGTGGTCGGGCATTTTTACCTAGGGTTCGAACATCCGCTGTCGTCAACCAGCGTCAACGGATCGCGGGTCCGGTGCTCCCTGCCCCGGGTGTTGCCGCTCCGCGCGGGACAATCGCTCGAGTGCTCGTCGGTAATCGGCAAAGCGCCCGAGGGCCAACTGCGGCGCGGATTCCTAGAGTACGTCGAAGACCAGCGGGCCCACCCGTTTCGCACGTTCCTCCACTACAACAGCTGGTACGACCTCGGTTACTTCTCGAAATACGACGAAGCCGGAGTCCTGGACCGAATCAAGGCTTTCGGCACCGAACTGCACGAGCGGCGCGGAGTGGTACTGGACTCGTTCCTTTTCGACGACGGATGGGACGACTCCACCAGCCTCTGGAATTTCCACGCGGGATTTCCGAACGGGTTCAGCAGAGTCGCCCAGGCGGCGGCCGCTTATAAAGCCGGCATCGGCGTGTGGATGTCTCCCTGGGGCGGCTACGGCCAACCGAAACAGGACCGCGTGAAGTATGGCCGCGAGCAGGGCTTCGAAATCGTGAGCAACGGGTTCGCCCTCTCCGGCCCCAAGTATTACGAGCGCTTCCGCGAAGTCTGCCGCCACATGATCACGGAATACAAGGTCAACCAGTTCAAGATCGATGGCACCGGCAATGCCAACCGCGTGGTGGAGGGAAGCAAGTTCGACAGCGATTTCGACGCTGCCATCTCCCTGATCGCCGACTTGAGGAAATTGAACCCGGATCTCTACGTCAACCTGACGACGGGCACTTACCCCTCCGCCTTCTGGCTGCGCTACGCCGATTCGACCTGGCGGGGAGGAGGGGATCACGATTTCGCCGGCGTCGGTTCCTGGCGCCAGAAATGGATCACATACCGGGACGCCAACACGTTCCGCCGCGTAGTCACGGCCGGGCCGCTCTACCCCATCAATTCGCTCATGCTCCACGGACTGATCTACGCCAAGCAGGCGAAGAACCTCGGCACCGATCTGAACGGCGACTTCCGCAGCGAAGTGCGAACCTATTTCGGGACCGGAACCCAGCTCCAGGAGATGTACATCACGCCCGAACTGCTTACGGCCGAAAACTGGGACGACCTGGCGGAAGCCGCGCGGTGGTCCCGGAGCAATGCGCAAACCCTCATCGACAACCACTGGGTCGGCGGCGATCCCTCGAAACTGGAGGTCTACGGGTGGGCGGCGTGGTCTCCCGCGGGCGGCATCCTGACGCTTCGCAATCCGAACGAAAAAGAGCAGACGCTCAGCCTCGACATCGGAGCGGCCTTCCAACTGCCTGATGACGCCCCGCACCGGTATCAACCTGCCAGCCCATGGAAGAACGCCGCCGCCAAGGTGGATTCGGTGCTCGAAGCCGGCAAGCCGCACGAGTTCCGCCTGGCCCCATTCGAGGTCGTGAATCTGGAATGCGCGCCCCGTCGCGGATAACCCGCGGCGGAGATCGTCTGAGGAGACACATCGCGGCCGGCGATGAACACCTGCAAGTCGTCGAAGGCACGGACCTGCTCGGGCCGGAGCGGGCGGATGGGCTGGTGGACGGAACCCACCCCAATGACCTGGAGTTCCAGTGGATGGCGGAGGGGCTGGCGCCGCGACCCACTTCGCCGGAAGGCGTCCGTGCGAATCGTCGCCTGGCAGGCAGGCATCACAGTTGCGGTGAAGTAGAGCTAGCTGACAGGACGGAGTGGTGGGTAAACGGAGAAACAGCTAGGGCCACAGCGATTCAGTAGTGAGAGTGGCCGTTACAGCGGATGGGAGGAGGCCCGCGGAGGGCCCTGTTGCGGTGCGCCTCGGCGGTTGTGGGGAGCACGGCCGCGGGCACCACCCGGTGCGAGTTGAAAAACGATCCCGACCGGGAAGAACGCAAGATCCGGTGTTGCAGGCGCACCTTTACCTGGTACCCGCGGATGCCGCCTCGGAAGCGTCGCTGAGCCAGGGTCTCCACCGGGCCGAGGTAGAGAAAGGCCGGAGTACGATCACTGGCCCGCTGGCTCCCGGCAAGTACCTCGCGATCGTCACCGATCTGGACACCGACGGAACGGTCGAGACGCTGACGAAACTGTGGCGCGCCCGGTCAAAGGCCAAAGAGGTAGAGATCGGTCCCAATGCGATGGTGCACGTCACGCTGGAACTGGTGGAAGTGAAGTGAACCGGCGGTACCGGCATCTCCGTGCTTGGGGTGCTCCGTTGGCTTACCCGTAGCCTGGTGTTCAGATCGGCATCTTGTCTTTGGACAACACAGGCGATAGGAGGCACAAAAACAACCCCCAGGGCAGTCGCCCCTGGGAGCCGCCAACGCAAAGCCCTTAGACTGGGAAACCTCGATATGATGATCGGCGCACAGGCCCTGGCGTCGGACCTGGTCCTGGTCACCAATGACCGGGCGTTCAAAAGGATCAAGAAATTGAAGATCGAAAACTGGACGAGGCCCTAAGCAAAGAAACGTAGCGCCGGGGCCAGAGCCGGACTCGAATTCGACCCGGTTACTTCTGAACCGTGATGAGGGTCGAGGCTGAACTGGCAGTGCCCACCTGAACGATCAGGGGCAGGTCGCCATTCGCGGCGTCGGACGGAACCTGAACGTTAACCTGGTACAGGCCCGCGGAACCGGGGACGATTCCGGCGGAAACCACCGTGGCGGCGGCGCCGCCGATGGTAACTTGCGGAAGCGTGGCGAGGCTGGCCGGCGCTGCCGGCACCTGGCCTGGAATCAGAGCGGGATTCGTCGCTCCCAGGCCGGTGCCATAAACAATGACGGTTTCTCCGGGCGCCGCCGGAGTCGTGGCGCCGAGAAAGGCGCCATCGGCGTGAGCGCATAACGCGTGTTTTCCGTCCGTGGTAAACAACTGCGGCGCGTTCGCCTGTACCGTGATCGGAACAGCCGTGCTCATTCCCGCGGGATTTCTGACCTGTACCGTGGTCGCGGTGACGCTAAGATCGCTGGGCAGCAGGAAATTGACCTGAGTGGGGCTGACATAGCCGACATAGGCCAGGCGCGGAGCGCCGAACAGGGTGAGAACCACACTTACACCGTCAAGGGAAAATGGAATCCCGCCATCCAGGAAATCGCTGTCCGCCCATGAGCGGGTGGTAACTCCCAGGTTCGAACCGTAAATCGTGGCCCAGGAATTGGGCGCCAGCGGACCTGCCAGGGTCGTGGCGGCGCTGACAATGTTGCCCGCCGTGACCGAAGGCGCCGCCGGAATGGCGGGAGTCAACTGAACACTCGAGGTATAGATCAGGTCCCCGGTAAAGTTGTGGTCACCATTGGCCGCGTTTCCGGCGACGTAGAAAGTTATTGGGCCGGCATTGGTTGCGGGCGGGGTCCAGTCAAACTGGAACGTGACGCCGCCCCTGGTACCGATACGCGTGCCGGTGGAGGTGTGCTCGATGAAAGTAACTCCGGACGCACAAGGTTTTGGACCATTATCTTCGCAGATTACCTGCGTCATGTTGTCTACGGGAGTGAAATCGCCGGCCTGGCCGTTCTGGAGATCGCTGTTCAATCGCGCCGACAATTGGAAGCCCCACCGCTGTTGAATCGGATCGGCGATCTGGACAGCCACCCGTTGCTTAACGCCAGGGATGTAGACCGGTCCGCTCTGCAACAGGATCTGTAAGGTTCCCGTGCCCGAATTGAGCGCGCTGCCGATATGGCAGAGCGTGCAGGCCTTAGGGTTATCTCCAGGGGCCCCGGTGACACGGGGAGGGGGACCGTAACTATGTCCGAAAGTGCTAATTGGCACAGTGCAGAGTAAGATCGCGAGAACCAGATACGGCGGAAATCTTCGCATGCAGCTATCTTTTCACGAGGGCGGTTATTTTATTCCTCTTGCGGTGTAAAAACGTTGTTAAAGGTTGTAAAATCGCACTCGTGGGGACCCATTTGAAGCAGTCTGGCCGCAGGTTCAGAATTGGCTCAACGAACAGCCCGACGCCACCGCCAAAGAACTGTTCCTCCGTTTGCAGGGGAGCATGGCCTAGACTAGCCCAAGTTCGTCACGTGACCCTCAGTTTTGGCTTTTTTGAGGCCCCAACGACCGCAAGTGCCGCCCCTGCAATAGCGGTTGACGGAAAACGCGATGTAGTGCAGACCTGCCCTCTTGAAGGCTCCTGGCAGTGATGACAGAATCAGGCCAGGATGTTTTTGAGGCCTCACGGTCGCAGTAAGGATGGTAAGGATCACACCTACTGGTCGTTGGTCGAAACGGTGCGCACAACGAACGGTCCGCGGCAGAGGACGCCCCGCGGCGGCCCGTGACGTGCCCGATATCCGCTGTTATCCGGCCAATCTCTGCCGGCTTTTCAGCCTTGCCTGAGTTTTCGTGTTTCTGAAGCGATCTTGGTGAGGCGATTGGCGAGGCGGTCGAGGAGGCGACGATCGGGTCCTTCGGGAAGCGTGCGGCGGACCATTTCCAGGACGTGCTGAGCGAGATGCAGGGAATCGAGCAGACTGGTGAGGTTGGCCTGGGGAGAACTGATCGAGGTAGGGAGCCGTGATGCGGGGAGCAGATGGCGGGGCTGGGAGCGAGCCAGATGGAACTCGCGCTGTACATCCAGAAGGGCTACCTCCACGTAGCGCATGGTCATCTCGGGCTTTAGGTGTCCGAGTAACTTCATCACGGCGGGTAAGCTGATGCCAGCCCGGATCATCTCTGTGCCGTAGGAGTGTCTAAGCTGGTGAGGAACAAGCCGCGTGTTGATCCGTAACGTGGCGACGATGTCTCGCCAGAAATTGCGCAGCTTGCGGATGAGCTGGTAGCGGCCACTGGGACGGGTCAGGAGAAAGCCATCGGCGGGGAGGGGATCCTGGGAACGCGAGATGCGGAGGCGATCCACCAGCCGACGAACGAAAGAATCCACGGGAACTAGGCGTTCGGTTTTCAACTTGCCGAGGGGTACATGGATGGCCCAGCTATCTGGGCCGACCAGGCGGAGACAATCGAAGGATAAGTCGGCACACTCACCAATGCGCATGCCGGTGTGGCGGAGCAGCAGGAAGGCGTTACTGTTGCGATCATCGCGCCGCAACAACTCCTGCTGGACTATCTGGTCCTGGTCGGCCGTAAGCGGGCGCGGCAGATAATGCTCCTGGCGGGGTGTGTCTTGCCGAAGGACTAAGCGGGCCAGAACGGGGAGGT
>Ga0209517_10000931_pt1 | contig 47259 bp, 38 predicted proteins | sample PeaSoiMetSII2010_FD_187695 | JGI IMG/M metagenome (GOLD analysis project Ga0209517, IMG submission 187695) | Peat soil microbial communities from Weissenstadt, Germany - SII-2010 (SPAdes) (version 2) | ecosystem: Environmental > Terrestrial > Soil > Wetlands > Peat | place: Germany...
GTCTGTAGCCAATCCGCCCGCCGCAAAGCCGCGTGCTAGAGTCCTTACGGTGCGAGCCGTCTCAGCCCCGCCGGACTCCCCGCCCCGTGCTTCTACACGTCCCAGAGCAAACGGCAACGCGCACAACGATACCAGCGCGCCGCCCAAGAAAAATCGCCGCATTCAGAGCCCTCGTGTCATCCCGGAATTAAAGCCCACATCCCAAGCCTTTCGATTCGCAAAGCCCCATACAGGTTGCGTCGAAGCCCGCAACGCAAACGCGCGATGATAGCACAGCCAACGCGTCATTGTAGGGGAGGGTCCTCAGACTCTCCCGCCTTTCGGTTTACTCATTTTTCGTATAGCACGGTGCCATCTCAACGGCCTTCGCGCGTACTTGTAAAAGTACGCCGTACGCTGGGAAGTTCTGAAGACCGTCCCGTACAAAACCAGCGACAATACCAAAACCATGTCGATTGAATCATTCGCTCCCATCCCCCTCGACACCTTCGGCGGCTGGATCACTCTGCTCGATCCCTCTGACGTTCCGCCTGGCATGTCGCCGAATCTCGCCGATGTCGAGTTTTTCCCCGGCGGCGTACGCACGCGCCCGGGCCTCGTCTCGCAATTCGGGGCGCTCAGCGGCTCGGTAAAAATCGGCGGCTTGAAAACTTACGTCACCGCCAATCTGGTAAATCGGCTGCTCGTCTTCGATTCACTCGGCAATCTGTACAAAGAAATCAGTCCAGGCACGCTAGGCCTCGCAGCCTCAGGCGGCACGCCAAATCTTTTTCTCGCCTCGACCACGCTCTTCGGCCGCGATTACATGGCTTTTGGCGATTCTCTACTCGGCCAGGATCTTCCGCGCCAATTCGACGACACCTACTTCGATCGAGTCAGCCAGATCGGCCCCGGCGAAGGCCCCGCAGCCGCCGACGCCACGACCGCAGGCAACATCTCCGCCGGCGTCCATCAAGTTAGCGTAGTCTTCGTCACGCGCCAGGGCTTCTGGAGCGCGCCATCCCCTCTAGTAAGCTGGACCGCCGCAGGCGGCAAGCAGGTAGTTCTCACGAACATTCCCACGGGCCCGGCAAACATCGTCCAGCGATTGCTCTGCTTCACGGGCGCAGGCGGGGCGAGCTTCTTTCAAGTCCCGGCCACAATGACCATCAGCGACAACACGACAACCACGCTCACGCTAGACTTTGACGACACGATTCTTCTCTTCGGCGTGAGCATGGATTATCTCTTTGCCCAGATCGAGCTCCCTAACCAACTCGGCGTCGTGGATTATTCCGAGCGCCTTTTCTGGTGGGGAGAACGCGCCAAGATGGACAGCTGGACAAACATCACCTTCGATGGTGGTTGGGACGCTAGTGGCAGCGGCCGTCCGCTCGGTTGGACACTCGATCCTACCTCTGGCGCAGGTGGCAGCCGCGAATCAAGCGATGCCGTTTGGGGAGACGCCTATCGCATCACCGGCAACGGGGTCACCGTAGCGCGCGGCATGATTAAGCAATCCGCCGTGAACGATCCCGCGGGCAACGCGCTCCTAGTCCAAAATGTCGACTATTCGGTGCGCGCACGCATCAAGCGCAGCAGCAATCTCAATCAGGGCACACTGCGCATCAATTGCTTCAGTCCCACCGCAAGCACTATCGGCGCAGGGCTAGCGGTCACCGCTCTACAAGCGACAACCTCCTACGTTGAATACACTGCCCAGCTATTTCCCCCGCAGATTTCCATACCGAGCGACATGGTCCTTCGCGTTTACGCCGATGGCGTGCCAGCTCCCAGCGGCGAATCTTTCCTCGCAGATAACATCGAGATTTTCCCCACGCTCCAGCCGCAAAACGCCTCCATCGTCTGCGCGTCTCGTGCGCTCAACGCCGAAAGCTACGATGGCATCAGCGGCCTGATGGAGGTAGCCGAAAACAACGGGCAGGGAATTCGCGCGGCTTTCACACTGCGCAACTATCTCTACTTCGTCAAAGAGCGCAGCCTGTTCGTAACTACGAATGACGGCGTCAACGAGCCCGATCTCTGGAGCATCGAAGAAGTCTCAAACAAGGTAGGCACGCCGTCAGCGCACGGCGTAGGCATCGGCGAAGAATGGGCAGTGATCGCGGGACGCGCCGGCCTCTATCTCTTCGACGGCGGCAATCCCGTCAAACTCTCGCAGGAAATCCAACCGACCTGGGACGCCATCAACTGGCAATTCGGCTCGCGTCTCTGGGTGCAGGTAGATACTGAACACAAGCGCATCCTGGTGGGCGTCCCCATGGGCAGCGCCACACAACCCTCGCAAGTCCTGGTTCTGGATTACACAGAAGGTTTCTCCGATCCGCTGGCGACAATGCTCACCGCCCCAGGCCACGGTCGCAAATGGACGCAGTGGGCGATCGCCGCCAATTCCTGCGCGTTGATCGAGCGTCCGAACGGAACTGATCAGATCTTCCTTGGCAACAATTCCGGAAGCGGCAAAATCCTCGGCCTAACCCCGGGCACATTCACCGACGACGGCGCCGCGATCAATTCTTATTACACGACCGCATTCCTCTCGCGGCTCCCGCTGAGTGGCCGCAACCTGGTAGGTTACGCGACAGCCAACATCCAAGGCAGCGGCACTCTGCAAATATCCGCGTTGCTACCGGGCAACGTGACACAACCAATCGGAACATGGTCGCTAGCCAGTCCAGCCAGCGAACACATGGAAATTTTCACGAACATTCTCGGAGAGCGCATCGCATACCAATTAAGCACCACTAGCGCCACCGACTGGTTCTCGGTAACAAAGTACACTCTGTGGGCCAAGCCAGATCCCTGGGCTGTCGTTCGAGGGCACAATTAATCCGGCCACGGATCTCGAGTTATATCCACAGTGGGGCAACCTCATCCCCCTTCTACTCGTCCAACTTGCGGGGTGCGATACGCTTCTATAAACTGCTCACCGCGATTTTATTTAGGGGGCCTATTTCCTTTGGTATTCATGCGGCGGTTCTCGGCTTTCATTTTTGCCGGTGTGTTTCTAATTTCACTCTGCGGGTGCGGTGGAGGCGGCAACGGTATCGGCGCCGTCACCGTTCAATTCACGACTACGCCCGGCACAGTCCCCGGCGGCGCCAATTTCGTTTTCTCCGTCACCACACAGAACGATACGCAGAACCGCGGTGTAAATTTTTCTCTGGCGCTCAATACCCCTAGCAACGGCAGCACCACCACGCCTTGCACCGCCGCCTGCGGCGCGCTCTCCGGCCCGTCCAACGTCGCGACCGCCAACGGTCCCGACACGTTTACTTCCACGACCACGGTGACCTACTCTGCTCCTCTCCTGCCGCCGACTCCGAATAGCCTTATACTCACCGCCACCTCCGTCACGAACGCTTCCGTCACTACCACTTCTACATTCACAATCGGCGCTCCCGAAATTACAGTCCGCATCCTCAACAAGATCACCAACATTCAGCCCGGCGCCGCGCCCGTCACGCTGAATGCGCAGGTGCAATTCGACACCGCCAACGCCGGCGTCACCTGGACGCTCACGGCGCAAGGCGCCGCCTGCAGCCCCGCCTGCGGAACGCTCAGCAACCCGCAACCGCTGAGTGTCGTTTACACGCCGCCAGCGTCGCTGCCCGCGGCACCGAACAATACGCCGACGATTACCGCCACGTCCGTCACCGACACCACGCGGAGCGATTTCGATGACCTACGCATTCAAGCTCCGACGCAACCTATAAGCGTCTCGATCACCAATCCCTTTGCGCAGATAAATGCAGGCAGCCCCGGCGTGACCATCAACGCCAACGTAACCAATGACGTCGCCGGCCAAGGCGTAATCTGGTCGCTCGAGCCCTCGTCGCAGACCGGCGCCTTGAGCGCTGAGCAACCGCTAAGCGTAATTTACACGCCACCCAACACCGCTCCGCAACCGCCGAACAATACGCCGACGATCACAGCCACGTCGGTAGCCGATCCGTCAAAGAGCGATTCCTTCTCATTTACAATCGAGCCAGCCCAAGCCGCGTTCCAAGGCGCCTACGCGTTCCTAATCCGCGGCCATGACGATAGTGGCAACACCATAGTAGCCGCCGGCAGCCTCACCGCCGACGGGGTAGGGAATATCACGAATGGTGAGATGGACGCTTCCACCAACAACATCGCAGGCCCGGAATCAATCTCACCGATCACCGGCACGTACGATCACCATCTTATCCCGCACGAAGCGGTGCATGTCACGCTGCACAACGTGGCGCTGCCGGCCGAAATAACAGATCTATCCTTCGACGTAATTTTCGACGCGCACACCGCGTCGAATGCACCTCCGAGTCTAGCGTCGGGCTTCAGCCCGGCAGCTTCGATCTCAAGCGTTTCCGTTCTCGCGTTCTCCTTGGGCGATATCCGAGGCCAATCCGGCCGGTGGAATTTCCGAGGCGAAATCGAGCGCCAAGATCTCGACGCCGCAAATCTCGCAAATTTCACTGGCCGAGCGTTGGCGTTTCACCTTCACCCCGGCGACAGCGCGGCCGCCCGTGAAATGGAATTCGGAGAATTTACTCTCGGGCCCAACGGCGCAATTCTCACGAGCACCGCATCCTCAAACGGATCTGTTCCCGTCGGCGTACCGGAGAAAACCACTTCCGGCATTCTCAGCGCGTTTGATGCAAACGGCCGTGCGACTCTGACAATCACATTCCAGAACGAGCCCACGCGTCAGTACGCCGCCTACGCGACGTCGGCAGGCGGAGTCTATTTCTCTTCCATTGACACAAAGCTGACCAGCTGGGGCGGCGCGCGCTAGCCGTTGTAGGGGAGGGCCTGGTTAGCGCTCAGTCTCTGGCGCCGCTTAAAACACTGTGCAAAATGGCTAGCCGCAGGCGCAGCCCTAAACCGGCCTCCGCTAACCAACCCCATCCAACCCGTGCAATCTTTTCACGCGACGTCCGGTAATAGTTATTATGGGTTGACCGGAAGTTGGGGATCTCGTTTGGTGTCGCGTAGGGTGAGGAGAGCTTGATATTTCTGAGATGTTTCTCGCTGCGTTTAGCGATTGTGTGTGCGATTTTGGGCTGTATTGAGGGTTGTTTTTGATGATTTCTCTGTTGCTAAACGTGTCGATTCGCGCTTCATGACGGGTGGTGCTTGGTGGGAGAGAATCCGCTCCTGGAGGTCATTTCTGGGCTGCCGGGGTGGCTTGTGTGCGATGGAGCTCAAAGTCAATTAGTTGATCTAGGGTTGCTGGGTCGCCGCCTACGTTTTCACGGCCATTTACGAAGACGGTCGGAGTGCTGGAGATCTTTAGCTCTTTGCCTAGAGCTGCGTCGGCTTCTACGGATTTCTGGACTTCGGGGTCGGCCAGGCAGGCTTTGAAGTCGTCGCGGTTCAGGCCGGCTGCCGCGGCGAAGTCGGTGAGTTTGTCGTAGACGATCTCCGTGGAGATTAGCTCTTGTTGCTGGAAGATGGCGTCGTGCATTTTCCAGAATGCATCGGGTGAGGATTGGAATGCGCAGCGGCCCGCTATGGCGGCGGTCATGGCCCAGGGGTGGATTTGAGTTATCGGGAAGTTCTTGAAGACGAAGCGGACTTGCGGATATTTCGGTACTAGCGTCTTCAGAGTTTGGCTCAACACCCGGCAGTGCGGGCATTGGAAGTCGCTGAACTCGACTACCGTTACCTTGGCATTGGCGGGGCCTTGCGATGGAGAGTCTTTCGTCACCAGCTTCGCGCGCGTCTCGGCGAATGGGTCCTGGCTCGTGTTGTAGAGCTCACCGCGGATTATGTATTTTCCATCCTTGCTGGCGTACACGATGCCAGTGTCAGTTTGCTCTTGAAACGTCACGGCGATGGGGACTTCGTAGAAGCCAGGAAGCTGAGCATCCTTGAGCGGGCCGAGCTTGAGTTGAAACGCAGGTCCCCAGGAGAAGAGATTGCGAAGGTAGGACTCGACGCTTGCAATCAAGTGCGCCTGGTCGGGTGTATTCGCGGCAGGCTGCTGAGCCTGCGCGCGGGCGCCAGCGGCGAACGCAACTAGAACTAAGCTGAGAATTACTAACGGACGAAGTATCATGCGGCGAATCTCCTTGCAGTTCTATCGAGTACCTTCACGGAATAAACCGATTGGCGATCGGGAAGCGGCGTCCGACGCTGAATGCCTTGGATGTTATCTTCAAGCCCGGAGCGGCTTGCTTGCGTTTGTATTCGTTGCGATCGACGCGGCGCGCAATGTCGCGAACGAGCTCGAGCGGGAACTCGTGGAGATCAGCGATTTCTTCGGGGCTTTGCAGATCTTCGACATAGGCCTTCAGGATGCGATCCAGGACGTCGTAGGGCGGCAGGGTATCCTGATCCTTCTGATTGGGCCTTAGCTCGGCTGAGGGCGGCTTGGTGAGGGTTTCCTGAGGGATGACTTCCCTTTCGCGGTTTCGCCACTTCGCGAGCTCGTAGACCATCACTTTAGGGACATCCGAGATTACCGCCAGGCCGCCCGCCATATCGCCATAGAGAGTGCAGTAGCCCACCGACATTTCCGACTTATTGCCGGTGCTGAGCACGAGAGAACCGAATTTGTTGGAGAGCGCCATTAGCAGATTTCCGCGAATCCTCGCCTGGAGATTCTCCTCCGTGGCGTCCTCCGGGAGGCCGGTAAACGAGCCGCTGAGGACACTGCGATAGGCGGCGAAGGCTTCATCGATTGGAAGCACCAGAAACGATAGCTGGAGATTTTCGGCCAGACGCTTGGCGTCGCGGCGGCTGCCCTCCGAGGAGTATGGGCCAGGCATGGCTACGCCGAGCACATTCGCGTGGCCGAGGGCGTCGGTGGCGATAGCCGCGACCAGCGCGGAATCAACGCCGCCGCTGAGGCCCACCACGACCTTCTGGAAGCCGCATTTGTGGACGTAATCGCGCGTGCCGCAGACGAGGGCGCGGTAGGCGACCTCAAGCTCGTTCGTCGGCTGGCAATGGACATCGCCCTTTCCGGTGGCGGTGTCGAATAGGACGAGGTCTTCTTCGAATGATTTGGCCTGCGCAGCAATTCGGCCGTCGGGCATGATGGCGACGCTCGAGCCGTCGAAGACGAGGCTGTCGTTGCCGCCCACCTGATTCACGTAGACGACAGGCACGCGATGCTCCCGGGCCAGGGAACTCAGCATGTCGAGGCGCAAGCCTTGCTTGTCCATCGTGTAGGGAGAGGCGGAGATATTCAGAAGGACGGTACTTCCCTTCCCTACGAGTTCGGCCACGGGATCGCGATCGTAGAGGCGTTGCGGCCAGAAGATTCTGTCGTTCCAGCAATCTTCGCAGATGGTGATGCCGAGCTGCTCGCCATTGAGCGGAATCGTTGTTTGCGTATGGGCGGGCTGGAAGTAGCGCGACTCGTCGAAGACATCGTAGGTGGGCAGGAGCATTTTGCGCTGCTCAAAAATGATGCGGCCATCAGCGATCAGCGCGGCGGAATTGGCGGCGAGCTTGCCGGTGTTGTCCTGAGCGCGGCCGACATAGCCGACTATCGATGGCAAGGCGATGCCCTTGGCTAACTGGGCCAGGGCGATCTGGTTGCGCTCGAGAAAGGCGGGGCGCTCGACGAGGTCTTGCGGAGGATAGCCGCAGAGGCAGAGCTCGGTGAAGACAGCCACGTCGGCGCCGCGCGATTTGGCATCGCGGGCGAGTTCGAGGATGCGGGCAGAATTGCCGTCAAAATCGCCGACAGTGGGGTTGAATTGGGCGAGGGCGATCTTCATTCGATGTACATAGGATACGGTGGGAGAGCGAGTAATTCAAATTTGTGCGAGCCGAAGAGGAGTGCCGGAAGGTGGAACTTATCAGCCGCCAGACTCGTAGATAGTGGTGGGGCTGATTGGAGTGTGACTTCGTGATTGGGCCTAACTTCTTTGAGAATTTGATGCAGGATGTGCGATTTGCCGGGCGGACTTTGCGGCGCAGCCCGGGATTCACGGTTACGGCGATTCTGGCTCTGGCGCTGGGAATCGGGGCGAATACTGCCATTTTCACGGTCATCAATACCGTCTTGCTGCAGCCGCTTGCCTATCCGCATCCGGAGCGAATTGTGCAGTTGATGCGGCACTTTCCGGGAGGCAACGGCACTTCTGTCTCGATCCCAAGATTCAACGTGTGGCGCGAGCAGACGAGCGTGCTCGAGGCCAGCGCGGTGTACGACTTTGCAGGCCCGGGAATCAACGTCACAGGAGGCGACCGGCCGGAGCAGATCAAGGGCATTCGCGCCTCGGCGGGATATTTCGCCGTATTTGGCGCACCGGTCGCACTGGGCCGCACGTTCACTGCAGACGAAGACCGCCCGGGCGGGCCGAAAGTGGCGGTGATCAGCAACGGCTTATGGAAGAGCCGATTCGGCGGCGATCCGGGGGCGGTGGGAAAGACGATATTGCTGGCAGACGAGCCTTACACGATCGTCGGGGTACTCGGGCCGGGCTTCGCCACCGATCCGCGCTCGGATATCTGGCTGACGCTGCAGCCCGATCCGAATAGCCAGGATCAGGCGAACTATTTGGTTTGCGCGGCGCGGCTGAGCCCCGGCGTTACGCTGGAAAAAGCCAACGCGGCGCTGAGCATTGCCGCGGAAGAATTCCGCCGAAAATTCCCCGGCTGGATGGACGAGCACGAAAGCGTCGCGGCTCGGCCGCTGCGAGATGCCGTGGTGCACGACGTTCGCCTGGCGCTGCTGATCCTGCTGGGCGCGGTGGCGTGCGTGCTGCTGATTGCCTGCGCCAACGTGGCGAATTTGCTGCTGGCGCGCGCTACCTTGCGCAAGCGCGAGATCGCGTTGCGCGCGGCATTGGGTGCCGGGCGACGGCGGATCATTTCGCAGTTGCTGACCGAGAGCGTACTGCTATCGCTCGGCGGAGGCGCGCTCGGATTGGTGCTGGGCTATCTGGGAGTGCGGGCGCTGCTGGCGATCAATCCCGGCGACATTCCCCGCATCGGCGAGCACGCCGCGGCAATCTCCCTCGACTGGCGCGTCCTCGGATTTACTCTTCTAGTGTCAGCGCTCACCGGAATTCTGTTTGGCTTGATTCCCGCGTTCAGCGCCTCTCGCTCGGATTTGGGCCTGACGCTCAAGGAAAGCGGCTCGCGAACCGGCACAGGCCTGCGCCAGAACAAAGCGCGGTCAATCCTCGTGGTAACAGAAATGGCGCTGGCGCTGGTGCTCCTAGTCGGCGCGGCGCTGCTGATTCGCACGTTCACGGTAATGCGCACAGTGAATCCGGGATTCAGCCCGCACAACGTGTTGACGATGGAGATGTCGCTGAATGGCGCGCGCTTCGAGAAAACGGCCGCGACTGCCGCTGTCGTGCGCGCCGCCGAGCAGCGCTTCGCCGGCCTGCCAGGAGTGGAAGCCGTGACCGTCAGTTGCACGCTGCCGCTCGAGGGCACCATCGATTTACCGTTCAACATCGCGGGACGCACACCGGCGGATGGCAAATACGACGGCGACGAGCAGTGGCGCGATGTATCGCCCGGATACTTCGACGTGTTCCGGATCCCGCTCCTGCGCGGAAGATTGTTCACCGACGCCGACGACGGTTCTGCGTCGCATGTCTTGCTGATCAACGAGGCGATGTCGAAACAATATTGGCCTGACGGAAATGCCATCGGAGCGCAGATCACCATAGGCAAAGACCTGGGCCCGGAGTTTGAAGAGCCCGCCCGCACAATCGTCGGCATTGTGGGCGACGTGCGAGACACGGGGCTGAACCGCGATGCACCGCCGACGATGTACGTGCCGATCGCGCAAGTAACCGACGGTCTGACCACGCTGCAGAATCGCGTGCTGCCGATGCAGTGGGCGGTGCGCACGGAAGTGCAGCCATTTTCGGTGAGCGAGGAGATTCAGCGGGAGTTGCGCACGGCCAGTGGCGGCTTGCCGGTGGCGCATATTCGCTCGATGGACCAGGTGCTGGTGGAATCCACGGCGCGCACGGATTTCAATATGACCCTGCTGACAGTCTTCGCCGGCGTGGCGCTGCTGCTTGCGGCCATTGGAATTTATGGATTGATGGCCTATTCCGTAGAGCAGCGCACGCAGGAAATCGGCATTCGCATGGCGCTGGGCGCGAGCGGCGGAAATGTGCTGGGAATGGTAGTCAGGCAAGGAATGTTGCTGGCGATGATCGGGGTAGTGATTGGCGCGGGCACGGCATTCGGATTGACGCGCTTCATGGCCAGCCTGCTCTACGGCGTGAAGGCCTGGGATCCGCTAGTGATGATTTCAGCCGCGACAGTGTTGAGCGCCGTCGCCCTTCTAGCAACGTATCTGCCGGCCCGCCGCGCCTCACGGGTAGATCCGATGGTAGCCCTGCGATACGAATAAAGCGCGGTCCTCTCGTAATCGGAAGCGGCCATCGCCTAAAAATTCTGCCGCAAGAGCCTTAGCATTTCGGTGGGCCTGCCCTCCGTAGCCTCGGCGTAGGTGGCAGCCCCCGCATTCATGCGGGGGAGGAGCGCTTTAGCGCTCCGAAAGAAGCGGCGCCATTAACGATGCGCTTTAGCGCTGGGCACTTCGCAGCTAACGCGCCAATTACACATACCTGTAAATCCGAATCGCCTACCGGAAATTGCTGAGTAGGATTACGTCGCGGTCTACCCTGCCTCTGGACATTAGCAGCGTCTTGCCGTCGCGGGTCCATTTGAAACCGAAGATTAGATCTGAGGTGAAATTTGTTACTTGTTTGAGTGGGCCGCCGGTTAGCGGTTGCTCCCAGATGTTTGAGGCGCCGTTGCGAATCAGTACGAATTGCAGGGCTTTCCCGTCGGGAGCCCAATTCAGGCCGCGGCCGTCGCGTGGCGCGTGCATGGCGTTGGTGAACGCTCCGCCGCCAACTGGGACGATCGCGAATTTGTCGGTGGGAACGGGTCGGCCTTCTTCGTAGGCCAGAGCGATCGATTTTCCGTCAGGAGAAATCTGAAAGTCGCCGATGTCGACCGAAGGTAGGTTCGGAATCTCGGTCGGAGTGCCACCTTCGATGGATATGCGCGCTAGTTTGTCTGGGTTGAAGAAGAGGACCGAGGTGCCGTCCGGGGAACATTCCGATGCGCGCGCATTGTCGGCTAGCTTAATGGCATTGGAGCCGTCGGCGTCGGCGCGCCAGAGTTCAATCTTGTTGCCGAGGAATCTGTCGAAAATAATGTATCGGTCGCCACAGGCGGAGAGAGAGAAGTTGTTTTGCGCGTCGGTGATCAATGGGGCGCGCTGGGAGCCGTCGGCGTTCATGGCGTAGATATCGTTTCCGTGACTGCGGAAGATGATCTTGCCGGAAGGGCCTGGTCTGGGTGAGTCGTCGGAAGAATCTCCCGAGGTGAGCTGGCGGGCTTGCGCGGTTTGGCCTTGCGGGACTGCCCAGATGTGCGCGTCGCGGCGGCGACCGAGGCCTACAAGATATTGGCCATCGCGGGTGATGGAGATTCCCGGGCGGTAATCGGAGAGGTCGTTGGTCATTCGCGAGGTTTCGCCGCTGGGATACGAAACGACAAACAACTGATAGCGATCCTCGTTGCGCATGGCCATGGGCAACAGGAACGAGTTGCCATCGGGGAGCCATGCGGGCAGGCCTACGCCATCGGTACGCGAAATTATTTCCTTTATGGCGCCGTCGGACACGTTGATGGCCAAGACTGCCCAGCGGACGCCCTGTTGCGTATTCAAAGTTGGCGCGAGAATTATTTTTCCATCCGGAGACCAAGAGACGCCAAACATCGAGAAAGGTAACGGTTTGGCGTTTAGAGCAGCCAAGGTGCGATCGTTGGAGCCGGTCGCGTCGGAGATGTGGACTTCGATCTGGTCGCGATCGGGGACGCCGCGCATGTAGGCGAATTGCTTGCCGTCTGGAGAGAAGCTGGGAATTGTATCGATATCGCGGATTAATTGGCGAGGGGCGCCGCCTAGGACGGGCATCGTGTAGAGATAGTTGTAGAGCTCGGTGCCTTTGTCGGCGCGGACGAAGTCTACGTAATTGCCGTCGGGGGAGAAGGTGACGCCTGTGATTCCGAGTGAGTCTGGGGGAAGAACTTGTACGTCGCTCTTGGTGGCTACGTTGCGGACCCAGATGCTTTGCTGTTCACCGTCGATTAGGACGTAGACGATGTAGCGGCCGTCTGGGGAAATGGCAACCGGCCCGGCTTTGCCGCTGTCGGTGAGTTTGGTGATCTGCATGTTTTGCAGATTCAGGGCGCGCGGGCGATTTAGGAATTTGTAAGCGCCGAAGGCTAGCGCGGCTAATACGACGACACCAACTGCGACCCCTACCAGTGGAAATTTGCGCGGAGCCGGCGCCACGGCCGCCACTACCGTCGAACTTGGCGACGCCGCTGCCGTTGCGTAGGCGCTTGAGCCGGCCGCCGGGACTACCGCCGATCCGCTGCCCGCTGCTCCGCTCGATACTGCGCCGCTCCCAATCGAGCTGCTTGATGCGACGCTACGTCCCGAACTCGTATCGCGTTTCAGGCGCTTCAAATCGGCGCGCATTTCCGCTGCGCCCTGATAGCGAAGGTCTTTATCCTTCTCCATCGCCTTGTTGATTAGCTGCTCGAACTCCAGCGGAATGCTGGCGTTCAGCCGCACGGGCGCCACAGGATTCTTGTGCAAAATCTCGTCGAAAATCGCTCCGGAACTGTCGCCCTTGAACGGCAACATTCCCGTTGCCATCTCGTAGAGCACAACGCCGAACGAGAAGAGGTCCGTGCGCGCGTCAAGTTCCTTCCCTAGAACTTGCTCCGGCGACATATACGCAACGGTGCCGACAGCGGTGCCGGGGCTCGTGAGCTGCGCCGAATCCACCGCAGCCGTAGCCATCGTTTCCTGCCCGCCGGCACCCGGCTTTCCGGACGAAACTTTCGCCAGCCCGAAGTCCAGAATTTTGATATGCCCGCGCTTAGTGACGAAGATATTCGCGGGCTTGATGTCGCGGTGAACGATGTGTTCGCTATGCGCCGCATCGAGCGCCTCAGCGATTTGGATGGCCAGGTCGAAGAGACGCTCTAGGTCCATCGGCTGGCCCGCGATGGCGTATTTGAGCGTCTGGCCGTCCAGATACTCCATGGCGATGAACGCCCGGCCATTTTCGGTGCCGATGTCGTAGATGGTGCAGATGTTGGGATGATTCAGGGCTGAGGCGGCCTGCGCTTCACGCTGGAAGCGCGCCAGCGCTTGCGCGTCTTTGGCGACTTCATCAGGCAGGAACTTGAGAGCAACGAAGCGGCGCAGGCGCGTGTCCTCGGCCTTGAAAACGACGCCCATTCCACCGCCGCCGATTTTCTCGGTGATGCGATAGTGCGAGATGGTTTGCCCGAGGAATCCTTGCGAGTCCGTCATGTGCGGTGAATATTATTGCGCGGGCCGAAGCAAGTCAATCCAGGTCGAGCCGCAGGCATGATCATCACTCCTCTGATCTCTGCGTCCTCAGCGTCTCCGCCGTAATCTCGGCCGGGTTCCCTGCCCCAAAATGCCGCAAGTATTTCCGCAACCAGTTCCATGGGTTTTGCCGAAATCTTCTGCTAGCCTAACCTGGGAAACCGTAAATGAACCCGCCCGACGCAGGAAAAAAAGGAGTGGCAGACGACAGCCAGAGCAGAGGTTTTCTAATCGATACACAGAAACGAACAGAAATCGCCGTAACTTATTGAAAATAAAGCACGGAGGTCATTTCTAACCGAGACAAAATCGCACCCCTGTAGAGGCGATTTCAACCGTTCTGGAGGTCCTTGGAGGCTGCGCGAGCCGCAGCTTTTAGACGCTGAAGGAGCTGCCGCAGCCGCAGGTGCTCTTCACGTTGGGGTTGTTGAACTTGAAGCCGGAGCCTTCGATGGACTCGATATAGTCGATCTGGATGCCGTCGAGGTACATCTCGGACATCTGGTCGACCATGACCTTGAGGCCGTCAAATTCGTAGATATTGTCGTTGTTCTCGTTGGCCGCGCTCTCAAAGGCCATGTGATAGCTGAAACCGGAGCAGCCTCCGCCTACCACGGCAACGCGCAGGCCCGCCGGAACAGGGTTCTGCTGCGTGAGAATTTCCTTCACCTTCTCAACCGCGACGGGGGTTAGATTCACCATTTCGATTATCTCCCAATGATTAGATGCTCTCAGATCATCTTCGATGCTACGCCGATATTATAGCAGAATGCGCCTTGTAGCACAGCCACTGCTAGCTGAGCGGTTTTCTATGTTGGAGGACGGCGCGGCGCGTATACCGGCAGTGATAGCGCCGGCGTCCCCGCCAGCATCCGGCGACCACGAGATCCGGCGAAGGCAGCGGCGATGCGCGGACTCACCCCGCAAAACGAGTGAGGTTGACTCGATGTCGCGCCGCGGTAGATCTCGGCATGTAGCGTCGAACGAGGTCGTAAGATGCCGGCGGGGACGCCGGCGGTACCGAACCGCGGGCCGAACATCCGCGTTGAATGGCGGTTTGCGTAAGTTGAGATTTCACCTAAAATATCAGAGCCAAAATGAAACATACCGTCACATTGATTCCCGGCGATGGCATCGGGCCCGAAGTCTCGAAAGCCGTGCAGGAAATTTTAGCGACTTCGGGCGCCGAGATTCACTGGGACGAGATTCCGGCGCGCGCAGAGTTCGAGCGCCGCGGCCTCGATTTCATCAGCGCTGGGGTGCTGGATTCGATCCGCAAGAATCGCGTAGCGCTGAAAGGGCCCATGGCTACGGCGGTAGCAGGTGGCCCCCCAAGCATCAATGTGGCGCTGCGCAAAAATCTCGAGCTTTTCGCGAATCTGCGGCCAGTGAAAAACCTCGATGGAGTGAAGAGCGTTTTTCAAGACGTAGATATCGTCTTGATCCGCGAGAACACGGAAGACCTCTACGCGGGCCTCGAACATACGGTCGTACCGGGCGTGGTGGAAAGCCTGAAAATCATCACCGAGAAAGCTTCCACGCGCGTCGCGCGCTTTGCTTTCGAGTACGCCCGCAAATACGGCCGCAAGAAGATCCACGCCATTCACAAAGCCAATATCATGAAGCTTTCGGATGGATTGTTTCTTTCCTCCATCCGCAAAGTGGCGCCCCAATATCCGGAGATCGAATACAAAGAGCTGATCATCGACAACGCCTGCATGCAAATGGTGATGAACCCGCACCAGTTCGACATGCTGCTGCTGACGAATCTTTACGGCGACATCATGAGCGATCTCGCGGCGGGACTGGTGGGCGGGTTGGGCGTGGTGCCCAGCGGGAATATCGGCGAAGGGATGGCGCTGTTCGAGGCCGTGCACGGCACCGCGCCAGACATCGCCGGGAAAGGCATTGCGAACCCAACAGCGCTGTTGATGAGCTCAATCATGATGCTGCGCTACCTCAGTGAGGAACCCACGGCAGACCGCATTGAGGCCGCCCTTCGGCGGGTATATCGCGAAGGTCGAGTTCGCACGCGCGATGTTGGTGGCAACGCCACGACCGCGCAATTCACCGAGGCCGTCATTCGCGCGGTCGAGAAGCCGGCGACTGTGGGCGATTGAAGAGCCACGCGGCGGTTGACACGCGATTCGCCGCACTACAAAATGAGCGCATAGGTTGAAGCTTGGGAGGCTGGCCGGTGCCACTGGAAATCGACATCGCAAAGCACGTCAGCGGTGAGATTGAGAAAGCGTACCCCATCTCCACGGGGACGACGAACAAGCGAAAGAGAAAGCCGCACATCATCGCCGTGATCAACGAGATGTGTACCGGCTGCTCGGGCTCGCCCGCTTGCGTGGATTATTGTCCCGTAGCGGATTGCATGTACTGGGTGGAAGATCCGGATCACGCGCCATTCGGCCATATTCGCGTCGATCCCATTCTTTGCATTGGCTGCAAGCTCTGCACCAGCAAAGGACCTGACGGCGCGTTTCTCGAAGGCTGCCCGTGGGATGCGATCGACATGGTGCCTCTGGCGGAATTCGAGGCCAAGTACGGCCCCATGCCGTTCTAGTTTGCTTCGAAGAAATTACAGTTTTGGGTTGGCGTGCCTGCAGATGAGTTCGGCACATACCCCTCGACACTAGGCAACTGCAGATCCCTCACTTCGTTCGGGATGACAGCGATGCTTCTTGTTATTTGAAATCTTGCGGCGCTGCGTGAGTTGCCGCTGTGCGTGGGCGGCTATTTCTTTTCTTTGGTGACCAGCAGATGGCGGATCAGGGAGATGCCGCCGGTAACGGGAACGAAGAGAAGATGCTTCAGAAGCCCGGAGCGGCGCTCCAGGCGATCGTGCTCGACATCGAGCTCCGCGCGCGTCTGGCCGATCAGCACTGTGGCGAATTTCGCAAAGTCGATGCCGCACTTGTCGCACGTTCCGCCGTGTCGCTGCTCATTGCTGCAAGATGGACACTTGAAACGCAAAGTGGCGTGGCAGCGCGTGCAGAATGTAGCGACGTCGCGAACTTCCGTATGGCATTTCGGGCATTGCATAGACAGATTTTAGCGAGTCACGCGGTAAAGCGGGACTGGCCAAAAGTACAGGCGCGGCGAAAGATGAAATGCACGCCGCAGCAGCACAGCCACTCCTGGCTGTGTCCGCGACCAACGATGAGCTCAGTGCGAATTGCGGGACTGAATCTGCTCGAGAGTCAGCTTGGCTTGTTGCTGAATTTGAGGCGGCATGCCTTCGGCGCCGCGTGCGTAAGGCGCAATTGAGGGAAGGTCTTCGGGCTGACCGATCAAGAAGAGCGCGCGCAGGGCTTCCCAGACCATTTCCTGGCTGGGAGCGAGAAGGAGGATCGTTTGGCCTTCGGTGACTGTAGATTTATCGGCGGCCGTCCAGTTGACGATCGTGCCGGGAACCTTTACGCGCACTTCCCTGCTCTCACCGTTTGAGTCCACATGACCTATCATCGTGCCCGGATTGACGGTCTCGCCGGGCTTGAGGCGCTGGCGAAGAACGCCAGGATTTGGCGCCGGAACGGCGAACGGCGCGAGCATGGAGACGATGACGGCGTGGCCTGAGGCATCTCCGAAGCGAACCAAGGATAACGCGGCATTGCGCGCGACCATCGGATCTGCGTCGGCGAGCATATTGCGCAGAGCATCGTGAAACTCGGGTGCGGTGGCGTCCTGGCCCATCAACCAAGCGTCCGTAACGCGGATCTCGGGGAGCGGATCATTCGCGAAAGTGACGAGTTGCGGATACCAGCGCCGAACCGTCGGATCGTTTTTCTCGATGCGCTGCTCGATCTGCGTCAGCGCGTGCTGAATTTCGCGGGCATGCTTGCGGTCCTGAAACGCCTTGGCGATCTGATCATCCGTCAGCGGGCGGCCGAACCAAGTGGCGTTCCAGAATAAGAAGGGCATGGAGACGAAAAGAACCGCGACGATCAAGACCGCATAGGTCCAACGGCCGCCAAAGGGCTTCTGCGTTGTACTCGACGAAGACTCGCTCATGATCTTGGGAGAATCAGCCGAGAAGATGATGCAGGCTGGCGGTTAGGAGCGCAAGCGTCGCCGGCATTCGCGGCGGATAAAGGCGATAGAGAAGAAAGTAGATTATGACGCCGGTGACGGAGACGTAGAGCCAGAGCGGAAACGTCCATCGCGCGATGGCGCGGTGGCGCGGGAATTGGCTGCGCAGCGCGCGCGTGAGCGTGATGAGGACGAGCGGGACGATGACGACCGCCAGAATCGTGTGCGTGGTGAGAATGGTGAAATAGACCGGGCGAATCCAGCCCTCGCCGCCGAAACGCACCAGACCGATGGTGAAGTGATAGTAGAGATAGCCGCACAGAAAGAGCGTCGAGCACGCGAAGGCGGTAATCATGCAGATTCTGTGGGCGAATATTTTCCCGCGGCGAATCATGGTGTAGCCGGTGAGGAGGAAGACGGCGCTCGTGCCATTGAGGACGGCGTTAGTCGCGGGAAGCTGATAAACCCAGGGAGCTGGCAGGTGCAAATCGCGTTCCCTACTTCGCGGGCGCGGGTTTAGCCGCGGCGGCGGCTTTCTTATCGCGCGATGGAAGCTTGATCCAGCCGGCCTGCAGAGCGACGAGGAAAATCTGGAGGGCGAATACGCCGGCGATCATCAGGCAGATGATGACGAGCAGAATGCCGTCCACGCCGCTTGCCAGCAACCCGCTGGTGAAGCACCAGACGATACCGATCAAGGCGAGGACGAGGAAAAAAAGGCTGATGATGGCGAGTTCGATTTGATTCTTCTTCGGGTCCATGTGGAGGGGGTTGGTCTGCTCCTTTCGCGTTCTGACGAGGGCTATCGAAACGCGCGATCCAGAATCATCAAGCCGAGAAGAATCGGAATGTGAATCACGGTGGCGTGCATGAGCCATTTGGCGCGGATGTTGGTGCGGCTGCGCTCGGCCCAAAGGCAGACCTGCAGAAGGGCCATTCCGAGCACCGTGGCGCCGAAGAAATAGCCAATTCCAGTGATGCCGATGACCGACGGCAGGAGGCTGATCGGGACTAGGATGGCGGCAGCGACGAGGATCTGGCGATACGTGCCGTCCCCGGAAGGCTCGACTACCGGAAGCATCTTAATTCCCGCGCGCGCGTAATCCTCGCGGTACATCCACGCGATCGCGAGAAAATGCGGGAATTGCCAGAAGAAAAGTATGCCGAAGAGAATCCACGCGCCTAGAGAAAGCGACCCGCGCGCGGCGGCCCAGCCGATGAGCGGCGGAATGGCGCCCGGGAATGCGCCGATGAATGTGGCGAGCGGTGTGATTTTCTTGAGCGGCGTGTAGACGCCGAGATAGAGCGCCGATGTCGCCAGGGTCAGCGACGCGGCCAGTACATTGGACAAGATGCCGAGGTAGAGCACGCCGACTACGACGAGAATCGCGCCGAGCCAGAAAGCCTCGGCCGGTTGGATGATGCCGGATGGAATGGGCCGCGCAGCGGTGCGGCGCATCTGGGCGTCGGCCTCGCGCTCGGTGTATTGGTTTAGCGTGGCGGTTCCGGCGGCGGCGAGCGTGGTGCCGACGAGAGTGTGCGCGAGGAGCGCCCAATCGAGAGGGCCGCGCGAAGCGATGTAAAAGCTGGCGACCGTGGTGATTACCACGAGAAAAGTGACGTCGGGCTTCGCCAGAGCGACGTACGCCCAGGCGCGCTCAGTGGCGGGGACTGCATTCTCCCTGACGGAACTCATCGAGCCCTCATACGGCCGCTCCGGACGCCTGCGAACTCAGCTCCACGGCGCCGGACGGACGCAACAGCCTATAACAAATGAGCGTCAGAATCACGCTGGAAGCGAGAGTGAGAGCGCCGACGAGGACGTGGGCTACGGTAAGAATCACGTACGGAAGCGTTGGCTGCGCTTCGTTGATGGCTTTGGCCACGGCCCAGTAGGCGGCGAAGCCGAGCAGAATTTGAGTTCCGAAGGTGGCGTGCAACCACACTACGCTGCGGCGAATCGCGGGAACATTGGCGAAGCGCTTCTTGGCCGTGCGGCCGGTCCAGATCACGAAGAAGGTCACTGCGACGGCGCCGATGAGATGCGGGAGAATGCCGAACGCGCCGTGGCGGAATCCGGCGCCGAGAATGAGCTGAACGAAAATTACGATGGTGGTCCACAGAGCCAGGGAACGAACTTGGGGCGAGCCGCGATCTTCGTGCGGCGCTTGATCGCTTAGACTCCAGGGACTCGTGTAAAGAGCCAGCGCAACCGTGGTGATAAAGAAAATCTGGGCCACCGTGGCATGGAATGTGGCGATGAGCGGAGGATGGCCAAGCTTGACGCGCGCGGCGCCGAGAAGCGCTTGGGCTACGACGAGAGCAAGAGCGGTCCAGCCTAGCCGGCGGACCGCATGGCGTTTGTCGGTGCCAGCGAGCCAGATTGCCAGGGCGGTCGCCAGCATGGCCGCGACAAACGCAACCACGCGATGGGTGAATTCGTAGCGGATTCCGCCGACGAGCGGCGGGATGATTTTGCCGTAGGCGAGCGGCCAGTCAGGAACGGAATCGGCGGCGTCGTTGCTGGTGACCAGAGCGCCCGCCATCAGGAGCAGGACCGTGAAGCCCGCGGTGGCTATTGCGAAGCGATGGACGGCCGTTTTTGCGGTGACTGCCATTTAGAATCGAATTCCCTTCCCTTGATTCAATCGGCGACACAGTTTCCTCTGATTAGAGCTGTGGCGCAAGATTTCGAGCGTCCGCGAGGCTACGCATAACGCTGTGATGGATCAAAGGTACCGACCCTTCGGCTTCGCTCAGGGCAAGAAGGCGGGAGGGCTGAAGGCCCTCCCCTATGACACCTTTCCTTCGGCGTGTTCGTTTACTTTAGTCGCCTGATGAGCCTGCGGCTTTGAACGTGAACGAGACCGTTTTCGATTCCTTCGGGCCAATCGTTACCTGCTGATCTACCGTGCCGAATTTCTCTTGCCAGGCCTCGATGGTGTACGTGCCTGGCGGCAGGCCCTTGAGATCAAACTTGCCATCCTTCGAAGTGACGGCGAAGAACGGGTGCTTGAAGACGGCGATGTAGCCCTTCATCCACGGGTGCACGTTGCACTTCACCGGAATGGCGACTTCCCCGCGTGCAAATTGCTCATCGAGAGGCGCGGCGCCGGGCGGCTGCGATTGGTTCCACTCGCGGTTGTCCTTCGGCGTCGGGTGGATATTGTGCGTGGTTTGATCGTCGTTCTTCACTTCGATGGTTTGCCCAGCCATCAACGCGACCACGTGCGGGGTGTACATGCAACCGCGCTGGTCGAGGGCGACGGGATCTTTTGGCGTGTCGAAGCTGTATTTGCTCATGTCGTCTTTCACGTACACGACGACGTTGGCGAGCGCGCCTTTATCGCCAGTGACCACATCTTCGGGCATGACCGCCGTGGTGTGCGCCTTGGAGCAGAAGGGCTCGGCGCTCATGTTGATGGCTTTGAATGTGGGAGCGGCGCCATCGAGCGTCACCGATCCGCTGACGTCGCCGGCTGCGGTGGCGTCAACTGCGGCGCCTCCGCCGGCGGGAGCGGCGGGCTGAGATGTTGATTCGGGAGCTTCCTTCGAACCGCCGCAGCCCGAGAAAAAGATCGCGAGGGCCGCGATGATTACTGTGACGTGCCACTTGCTTCTCATGATTTCTAAATCCTCCTCAGTGAGCTTGTGAAGTAAAAAGTCCGGGAATCAGATTAGCGCGAAGTAACAGCGCTGAACAGAGTGCGCAAGGCCCCACGCCCCACGCACAGAACGGCGACTCAGTGCCCGCCCGCGCCAGATGTCTTGGCGCCCGAGGGCGTGCGGCTCAGCAGAGCAGCTTGTTCCTGGGGCGTCATCGTGAACATATAGCGGACCAGCAAATCGGCTTGGTCGCCCGTGTAATGCTGCAGCGCGCCGGGAACCGACCCGGTGAAAACCCAGTGATCGCCGTCGCGCTTGAACAGGCCTGAAGGCATGGCCGTGCCGGGAATTATTTTGGCCGGATCGGTAATCCAGCGCACGGTCCAGGGAGCTTGCAGGCGCTCTTTGGCCAACAGGAAATTCGGGGCGATGGCGTTCTTATCGTGCGCCGCGTTGCCGGTCTCATGGCATTTCAGGCATGGAGCGGCGGGACTTGTAAACAGGTCGCGGGCCATGGCGCGTTCGGTGTCGGTGATTGCGGGTTCTTTCGGCTGAATGTAGGGCTCGGGCTGCGACGACATGGCTTCGAAGAATAGGACGAGCTTGCGGATTTCGTCGTCCGCAAGATAGAACGTCGGCATGCGCACCTGGAGATAGGTGCGGACCCCATTGCGATTCGTATCCGTTGTGCTCAACGATGGATTCGCGAGGAAGCGCTTAAGCCATTCGGGATTTACGCGCGCGCCTTCGGTGGTCAGAACCGGCGGCAGATTTTGCTTGTACTCCGCCTGATACATCGGGAGGTCCATCAGGATCGAACGCTGGCCGATGCCGATTTGATGGCAGCCGATGCAGTTGTACTTCGTGACCACCCACCAGCCTTCCTGAATGTAACGGCGGCGATCCGCAGGTTTGTACATGTATTCCTGCGGCAGGGTCGGGTCGGTGCTTCCGAGGAGGAAAGTGACGAGCGCTTCGAGGTCGCCCGGCTCGTAGAGATTCGGCTTGGGCATGCGCAGAGCATCCATCGGATTGGAGTGGACTTTGTCTTTGTCGTAGACGGCGGGATTCTTGAGCTTCTCCTCGAAGAAACCCTTGGAATCGAACCACGACCCCCGCGGCGAAGGCTTGCCGTCGGGGAGGACGCCGCGCTTGGCTTCTTCGGTGTAACGAGCAAAGTCGAGACGCTCGATGGGCTTGCTGCCCTCGTTGGTGAGCTCGGTGCCGATGCGGCCTTCGTCTTCGAGGCCGCTGATTTCATGGCAGCCGGCGCAGCCAAAGTGCTTCACGAGATCCTCGCCTTTGGACTTGAGCGCCGGATCATCCATGTAATCGGCGGAGGAATAGCTGGCGTCGGGATGCTTCTGGGTGATCAAGTAGCTGGCGATATCGCGGGCGTCCTCGATGGAGAGGCGCAGGCTAGGCATTACCGTTGGTTGCTGGACGACTAGCTCGTGGCCGTCATTCGGGCAGCGCGAGTGATCGAGATCGAAAACGAACGGGAGATTGTGCTTGGCGTAATCTTCCGGGCCGAGATCGCGTTTCTCGTAGGGGCAATAGGGCCGCGTGCGCTGGCGCGGATTGTGGACCCAGCGGACGATGTAGTCGTAATTTTCCTTTTCGCCAACTCGACTGAGATTTGCCGCGAAAGTGCCGCCCATTTTGCTGGAGCCTTCGCCGATCGAATGGCAGGCCAGGCAGCCGCGCTCTTCGAAGAGTTCCTTGCCGTGCGCGGCATTTCCTGCGGGCTGATGCTCGAGAGCCGGGCCGGGCAGGCCGGATTGCCAAATGAACGCTGCGATGGATTGCACTTCGTCATCGGACAGACGGAATTGCGGCATTTTCGTGGTCGGGCGGAATTCGCGGGTGTGGCCGATCCAGTATGGAATCCATTCTTTGCGCAGCTTCAAGCGGGCGTCTTTTAGATCGGGGCCGACCTTTTTGATTTCTTCGAGAAGCGTGTGGCTGCGCCGCTCGAGTTCGGCGACTTGCGCGTCGATGCGGCTGACGCTGACCGTGAGATTCGTGGCCTGCGCGTAATATTTGTTGGCCGCGTCGTTGTCCGGCGCGTTATCGCCGAGCTTCTGCAGGCGCGGGATTTCCAGCTCGTCCTGCGACTTGTCACTGCCGAGCTGCATGATTTGCTGGCGGGCGGAGACAAGCTGTTCGTCTTGATTATCGAATCCTTGATAGCGATGGCAGCCGATGCAGCCGCGTTGGCGGAAAAGCTGCCGGCCATGATTGAGGACTTCGGCGTGGTCGGTGACCATGTCGGCCGCGTGGCATTGCTGGCAGCCTGCGTCGTAGTTCTCGCGATAGTAGAGCGGCCAGAGCCAGTGCTCGTAGCGGCCGTGACCGCGAGTGACGGAATCGATGGCGCGGCCGTTGCCGCCGTGGCAGGGCGAGCAGCCGAAGCGTTCCAGCGTGTGGATTTTGATCAGGTCGGGATCGGGATGGCTTGTGAAGGGCGCGTCGTTGCTTTTGGCCATCCCCAGATCGGCCTTGGTTAGCGTGAGCTGCGGAGGAACGAGCTTTTGATTCGTGCCGATGTGGCAGGACTGGCAGCGATCCACCAGGCCGGCGCCGCCAAGATAGTTGATCGAAGCTCCGGGCGGATTCACATTGATCTGGATGAGGGTTTCGTCCCAGCCCTTGGCGCTATTCAGAAGTCCGTCGAGCGCCGCGGCGCTCAATCCCGGAAGATGATCGTTTAGGTAGACATTGGCTTTGGCGCGGGCTTCCTTGCCGGCCGCATCGTTATCGCCGCGCTCGGCGACCAGCTTGGCCCGCTCGGCCATCAAGCTCGTAAATGTGTCGTTGAGCTGGTCGGCGGTGAACTTCTTATCCTTCTCAATCGTGCCGCCTGCCTGCGGCCAGTCTACTTTCCAGGTTTCTTTCTTGGCTTCGTCGAGATCCTTGGTGCGCGCGGCTCTTCCGCTCTTGTCGCTTTCCGGGACGATTTCGACTTCGTAGACGAGATGGCCGATTTTCCCGCGGGCGTCTTTGAAGGCGTCGCCAATTGCGGCGCGCTGCGCGTCGAGAAGCGCAATCTGCTGCGCGATGGCATCGTCTTTAGCTTTGGCTGATTTCTCGAGGGCATCGGCTTCGGAGGCGAGTTTTTTGTAGTCCGGCGAGGAATAGACGTCGCTTTCGAGCTTCTTTTGGCGCGCGACGTCTTTCTCCAGGTAAGTAGCGTACGCCTTCGCGAATCGCGTCTGATAGGCGCGCCACGGGCGCAGGCCGTACATTTCATCCCACAGCGACCAGGCCACGGTGATCATCAAAAGCACGGAAACGATCATCAGCGGCGTGCTGAAGGAGCTGGAGACTATGGGATCTTCTTTGGGAGCGTTGGGCGGCAGGTCAGCCACGCGTTGCTTCCTCCGGAGCGTAGGAAAACTCTAAAGAGCGCAAGCCATTACCTCAGCGGCTAAAGCCGTGGTGATTTTGCTGCGTTACGGCACGACTAAAGTCGTGCCCTGACAAAGCGTTTCTGCAGATCGCTAAATGCTGAACCAAGGCGTCACCCAGATGTATTTGATGGTGAAGACCAGGCGCAGCAGGATCTTCACGGGAAGCGAGATCATTAAAATCAAGAATGTGTACATGGTGATGAGCTGAACCAGGCTCATACGCTTGTACATCTTCTGACTGAATTCGGTCATCATGCAGATCTTGTGAATCAGCAGACCTGCCAGGACCGCGAAGATCGCCAGCGGGAAAATTCCAAAAATTACGCGCGCCCAGATGGCGGCCATCGGCGCCATTGATGCCGGCAATAAATGCACCAGCCAGGAACCGTTGATGCCGAAGACTTCGTCGAGGTTCCTGTTTACGGCGTAGTCCACGCGTTCGGCATCCCAGGTTTGGCCCGGCCAGAACCACATCCATCCCGGACCGCGGATGAATGTGCCGATCACAATCATCACGACCCAGAGACCGATGAAGCCGACGAGGAAAGTCCAGATGGCGAAGCGGCGCTGGCGATAGGTGTAGTAGCCATTACCGAGCGGATTCGTATCTATATACGGAACGGCCATCAGACCGACGATGATGAGCGTTGGCATCACCACGCCGGCGATCCACGGATCGAAATAGACCAGCATTTCCTGCAGGCCGAGAAAATACCACGGCGCCTTGGCCGGGTTCATCGTGACATTGGGATTCGAAGGTTCTTCGAGCGGCGCGTTCAGAGTGAGCGACCAGACCATCAAGATGATTGTGATGATGATCGCCACCAGAAATTCCATGCGCATCAAATACGGCCACGTATGGACTTCGCGCTCCCATTTCGGATCCCACGGCTGCGTCTTGCGATATTTCGATTTGGCAAATGCCGGGTCGCTGCCAATGATGGCGATCAGTTGATCGTTGGCGATTGCCTGGCGGAAGGCGTACCAGGTGTAAAAAGGAACCAAGAATAGAAGCGCGACGATCGGGACGTTGTCGGGTGTCGAGACAACTTCCCAGATCTGATGCCAGTCCATCAGCGAACCTCACTCAAGCGATGATGGGCGGTGCCGGTCATGTCAGAAATTAGGGCGTCCCGCTGGGTTTCATAATTACCGGTCGCGGGCCTTTCTCTTCTTTGATTTCCGATTCGAGCATGATCGGCGCGGGGCCGGAAATGCCGCCGTCTTTTCGCACGCGCCAGAAATGCACGCCCATGAAGATTCCGGCGATCAATGGAATCGCGATGCAATGCCAGATGTAGGCGCGCAATAGCGCGTTCGCATCCACGATTGAGCCGCCGAGCAAGGCGAAGCGGACGTCGTTATACGGCGTCATGCCTAGCAGCGAGCCGAATGGCCCTTCGTGTCCTAAAAGAGGCGTCGCGCGCGCCATATTCGTTCCTACTGTGACGGCCCAGAAGCCGAGTTGATCGTCGGGCAGCAAGTAGCCCGTGAACGAGAGGAGCAGCGTGAGAACCATGAGGAGCACGCCAACGCACCAGTTGAACTCGCGCGGCCGCTTGTAGGAACCGGTGAGGAATACGCGGAACATGTGCAGCCAGACGGCAATGATCATCAAGTGCGCGGCCCAGCGGTGCATATTGCGCAGCAGTTTGCCGAAGGGTACGTCGTTCTCGAGATACAGAATGTCTCGGAAGGCCTGCACCTTGGAGGGATGGTAATAGAACATCAGCAGCACGCCGGTAAAGGTGAGAACGATGAAGAGATAAAACGTGATGCCGCCCATGCCCCAGGTGAAGTTGTAGCGCACGGCATCGCGATTTACTTTGGCGGGGTGCAGATGGAAGAAAACGTTGCTGAGGACGCTCAGCGCGCGATTGCGCGGCTCTTCATCGTGCTTGACGCGGAAAATCGAGCGATAGAGCTGCGTTTTCTCAGGCTGCTTCAGCTCTTCGAGCTGCTCTTTGGCCTTGGCCTGAACGGTTTCTTTCAGGACCGCCACTTGTTCGCGGACGCCGGACTTGCGGCCGTTCGAGCCGTTGCCGCCGCTGCCGGATGCGCCGGGCGGCGCGCTGCTTCCGTTTCCGCCGTTCTCTTCCGCCATCTGAGAGGGCTCCCCTTGATGCCTTTTTGCGAGAGGGCCGAAAAGCGGGCGGGACTGAACTGCGCAGGTCCGCCCCTACAAACCCAAAAACTTTACACGTTCAAGAATGCTCCCGGGTCGTTGAAATGATTCACGCCCGCGCGCGGATCGTCGACGTACAAGCGGCTGGTATCCACGGTGATCTTTCCCGAGGGATCTAACTGCACAAACGAGCGATCCATCGGCCGCGGAGCGGGGCCTTCGAAATTTACGCCTTCGCTGTCGTAGCCGCTGCCATGGCACGGGCACTTGAATTTATTCTCGGCCGGCTTCCATTCGGGCGTGCAGCCCAGATGCGTGCAGCGCGCGAAGATAACGAACAGCCGATCGGGTTCCTTTACCACCCAGACGCGATTGGTCATCAGGAAGCGCTGGTCGATTCCCAGAGCGAAATCCGAGGGATAGCCGATGCTGAAAATGGTGTTGGGCTCGTATAGGGCGCGCGGAAAGAAAAACCGGAGGAACATCAAGAAGTTGACGCCAAGATATCCCCAAATACAGGCCCAAACGATGCGGCGACGGCTTCTATTGATCTCTTCGACCGCTTTCTTGTTCGCCGCCGCTTCGGCTTTTGCATCCGCGGCGGCAGGCGCAGCAGGCGCGGTCGCGGCCTGTGCTACCTTACCCTCGGTTTGATCAGCCATAGGCGCGCTAAGTAGAGCGGATGACCCCCGCGAAAACGCAAAAAGAGTTTACAAATCTCGCCGCACGAATGCACACGTTTTATAGTCTGCCGGGGGATTCTGTGTCAAGGGAGAGTTGGCAAATTGCGATGCTGATTTTGGCGCCAAATATGTGGTGGAGGTGGGCGCAGGCTATTTTGCGCGCGCGGAGCCGGCGGTTTGTGCCGCGGTCTCCATGCCCCGCTCGAATCCAACCGACTTCAGGACAAGGTCCGCGAGCGCGCGGATTAAATAGGGCGAATCATTGAGGCCATCGGTCATGACGAACTCCTTCACGCCGAGCTTCTCGGCTTGCTCCCGCGCCTCAATGTTGATCTCGTGCAGCGTCTCGATGTGGTCGGTGACGAACGAAATTGGAATGACGAGCATGCGCTTGACACCCTCTTCGGCCAGCCAATCGATGGTTTGCACCAGCGACGGCTCGAGCCACTTCTGCGGGCCGACGCGGCTCTGATAGCAAAGTACGCCCGGATTCGGCCAGCCGCCGCGCTCCAGGACGAGGTTCATGGTCTTCGAAATGTGCACGGGGTAAGGATCGCCGTTGTTGATCAGCTTCATCGGCAGGCCGTGGGCGCTGAACACGAGGTGGACCTCTCCGGGATTTTGCAGTTGCAAGAGCTTTTCATCTACTCGCGCGCGTAGCGCCTCGATGTAGGAGGGATGATCGTAAAAACTCTCCACGATGCGCGCAGCTTGCGTGACCTTTCCCCGCGACTGGCGCTTCCATTCCTTCAGGCTACTTCGCGTTGTGGCGTAGGAATAGTGCGGGTAGAGAGGCAGAAGCACGAGCTCGTCATACGGCCACGCCGCGAGATCTGTAAGCGCCTCACTGGTGAGCGGGTGCCAATAGCGCATGGCGACGAAAGTCTTCGCTTCGACGTACGGGGCGAGGACAGCCTCGAGTGCGCGGCCCTGATCTGCTGTGAGGCGGCCGATGGGCGAGCCGCCGCCGATTTCTGCGTAATGATGCGCGACGGTCTTTGAACGGCGCGTGGAAATAAACTTGGCGAGAGGCTTGCGCGCAATCCAGGCCAGCGGAAAATCGATGATGTCGGGATCGCAGAAGAGATTGTAGAGAAATGGCTCGACAGCCGCCTGATTCTCAGGCCCGCCTAGTTGAAAAAGCACGATGGCGACGCGTTTCAAGCGGGCCTCGGTGACTATTTACTTCCCAACTGCGCTTTGAGCCGCTCGATATCTTCGCGAAGGCGCGAGAGGCGGCGGGCGATGGTCACCTGATATCCGAAGAAGATGGCCCAAACGATCATGTAGGCGATGAACAAGCTCTCGAAGTTTTTCATGCGTGCTGCTCCTTAATCAGGTGCGCATTGCGCCTGCCGGCGGCGAAATTCCCGGTTCCTCTGCCGATAGCTGCTCGGCCCTAAGCCGCAATTCCTCGAATTCGTGGCGCGCTTGCTCGAGCTTGTAACGCTGATGGATGAGGATTGCCATGACGCCCGTCATCGCCAGCCAGCAGAACCAGAAAACCTTGCGCATCGTGGGATCGAGGCCGGAGTTCTGGCCGCCGAGAATTACCGGCTGAGGATGCTGCGTCCGCCAGATGCGAATTGAAAAATAAACCAGCGGCACGTCGAGAAAGAGAAAAATGCCGTAGACGGCCGAGAAAACTGCACGGCGATCGGGATCGGCCATCAAATCCCGCAGCAGCAGGAATGAGATATAAAGCAGCCAGAGAACCAATGTTGACGTCAGGCGCGCGTCCCAGGCCCACCAGACGCCCCAGGCGGGCTTCGCCCAGATCGGCCCGGTGATCAGTACTACGCTGTTGAAGGCGATGCCCACTTCGGCGCCGGAGACAGCGAGCCAGTCCCAGCGGGGCTGGCGGTTGATCAGGTAGGCGATATTCGCGATAAAGACGATCGTGAAGGCGAGCAGCGCAACCATGCCGGCTGGCGCGTGGAAATAGAAGATCCGCTGGATCACATGCATGGTTTTTTCGTCGGGGGCGATGAACAGCGCCGCGTAGCCCGCGACGGCCATCAGCGCGCCCACAACGAGCGATTGCCAGATCGAATTCTTCATTCCGAAAGCCTCATTCCTGAAGCAAGAAATCAGAAAGCAGCCACGAGGCCGTAAAAAACATGACGTCGAAGCCGATCAATATCTCGAGCCAGGTGCGTTGTAGCTCCGGCGCATCGGCGAGAAGTCCCGCCGTGGCCTCCACCGCCGCGAGCAGGAGCGGCACCAGGACCGGAAGCAACAGCAGCGGCAGGAGCAGCTCGCGCATGCGCGCTTGCGCTGCCACCGCTGAGAATACCGTGCCCGTGATGGTCAGGCCGAACGTGCCGAGCATCAGCACGATCACCAATCGCCCGAGCACCGGCAGCAAAGCAACATTGTAAAGCACGGCGAAAACCGGCAGGAGTAAAACTTCGCACGCCGTGAGAAAAACGAAATTCGCCACAATTTTCCCGAGGAGGATGGCGAAAGGAGAGACCGGGGCCAGGCAAAGCGCGTCAAGCGTGTCGTTAGCGTGCTCGCGAGCGAACGAAGGTTGAAGCATCAAGGATCCCGCGAAGAGCAGCGCAATCCAAAGCAAGCCCGGGCCGAACCGGCGGGATTCCGCTGTCGTCGGATCGAAAGCGAAGCTGAAGATGACCACGACCACGAACGCAAAGATGAGCGTGGTGTTCAGCAACTCGCGGGCGCGGAATTCCGCGCGCACTTCCTTGGCGACGATGACGGCGGCAGCGCGTCCGGCGTTCATTGCACGGTTCCCTGCAAACCTGCCAGGATTAGTTCCAGATTTCCTCCGCTGCCGGAATCGGATACTACGCGCCCGGCCTCGAGCCGCACTGCGCGCGTGGCGAGGCGCAGGACTTCATCGCGGGCATGCGTGCTGGCAAGGATCGTACAGCCGTCCCGCTGCAGCGCCGCGAGTGTTTCCGCGAACCATACGCGGCCCTGTGGGTCGAGACCCGAAGAAGGCTCGTCCAGGAGCAAGATGCGCGGCGAATGAACCAGAGCGCGAACAATGGCCAGCCTCTGGCGCATTCCGCGCGAAAATGTGCGCACCAGACTTGAGGCGCGTTCTGCCAGGCCTGCGGCGGCGAGCAGATGGGCCGTGCGCGAAGCCACATTCGCCACGCCGTAAAGACGTGCGAAGAAATGTAGATTTTCTTCGGCCGTTAGCTCGTCGTAGAGAAGAGTGCTGTGCGCCACCATTCCAACGCGGCTTTTAAAGAGCTCGGGGGAATCCGCGGGCGAGCCGGTCATTTTCACGCGCCCCGCATTGGGGCGCACCAGCAGCGCGGCCACTCTTAATAGCGTGGTCTTCCCTGCCCCATTCGGGCCGAGCAACGCGACGAACTCTCCGGGCTGGATTTCGAGGCTAACGCGGCGAAGAGCGGTGAGCGCGCCGTAGCGCTTTTCGACTTGTTCGAAAACGAGCCCTAGACGCTCGCTTCCCGTCAGGGGAGTCAATGGGATCGCTCAGCCGCGCACGAGATTGCGCAGTGTCTGTTCCACTTGCGCGCGCTGCCGGGTGTATTCCTCGTCGGAAATGGTACCGGCCTGATGGCGAAGCTCCAGGCGAAAGATTTTTTCTTTCAATTCATCGAGGCTGCCGCTGACCGCGCGGTCAACCGAGGCCACTGCGGACTCCGCGGCCTGGTGGGATGGAGCCTTTGCTGTGGGCGGCGGCGCGCTCGCGTGTAAAGCCGCGCCATTGCCGGCAATGGCCATGTGCGGCCGGCGCCAGAGGTAAAAGATGCCCAGGGCGAACAGTGCGCCGAATCCCGCCACCAGTATCCACTTCAAGCTATCGAGCCGCGCCGGAAACGCGCTCACGGCTTCGGCGGCGCCGCTGGCCCGCGAATTCACGGATGGATTGCCGGAATCATCAGCCGGACCGCCACCACCACCGGCGTTGGCGGGAGGAGGGGGAGCCGTGCCCGAAATGGCGATTTCCACGGGAGTGTTCGCTGCGACCGCGTCGCGACCATAGATCGTGTAGCCGTCCTGACTTCCGCCAGGATTAAAGCCTGCCGCATTGATTTGAAGTGTCGGTGGCGCCACCAGGAAGAGCCCCGGCACGGCGTATGGTGAGACGAGCTTCAGCGTGGCTTTGTTCGACGGGTATGGAAGCTGATAGGAGATGCGCACGCCGTTCTTGCCCGGCCGGAACGGAAAGGCGATGGAGCTGCGATTCTTGCCCTTATCAATAGTGCCTTGCACCACGGGCATGCCTGCCGCCGACCACGCCGAGACCTGATTCAATTGCGCGCCTTCCGGAAGCACGAAATTGAACGTGCCCTCCTCCTTGAAAAACGCGACGGGAGGCTGCGTCTTGTTCTCAATCGCAAATTCCTCGCCGACGAGCAGGTTCGATCCCGACGGCTGTACAACGATGTCGTGCTGGCTGACGGAAACTGACGCGGGATCACTGGTAGGTTCGAAGACCTCGATATCCACCTTTGACGTTCCCGGCGGAAGCGGCTGGTGGTAATTCACGCCGCGATACACCACGCGAATCAGCATCGGACCGCTGCCGATTTCGGGGCGGTCAACCAGATAGTGGCCCTGTGCGTCCGATTTGACGGTGGTTAGCTCCTGCATCCCGCCTTGCAACTGAAAGATGATTACGTCGAGGCCTGCGCCGGGCTTGTTGTTCGTGCCGTTGTGGATGGTGCCGGAAACGGTGCCCGCGAATGTAGCGGCGGCCCATAGCCCACTGGCCAGCAAGACAGCTGCAATTTGTGAGAGGAGGCGGTTCATCTTCGTCCGTTCACGTCGTCTTAGGTTTCTTCGTCATGGCCTGGCGCGTTGCAGCCGTGGGCGCGCTGCCGGTAAGTTGGTCCATTTCAGCCAGAGCGCGAGCGGCTTCCGCTTCCAGCGCCTGCCGCATTTCATCGTAATCCTTATCGGAAAATTTACCCGCGCGATGTTCGAAACGCAAATCGCGAAGATTCTCGTAGATCGTATCGCGGCGCTCGAGAAGCGAATCGAGCTTCGAGCGGTGCGGCGCCGAATCGGACGCGTCCGGCTCGATCACGAAGATAAAGAGAATCGTGGCGCAGGCCAGCAGGATGCACGCGAGGGTGATCGCCGTACTACTCATCGGGGCCTATCTCATGCCGCGCTCGCGCCAAAAGTTCCGGGGAGACACCGGCCGGATGCGCCTTTACGTGCGCAGCGCGCAGGCGCCAGCTCTTCAAGATCGCGCGCACAACGAAAATTCCCACGATCGAAAAAACGATGGGCATCAGCCACATCCAACGATTGAAGCCTTTCGCTTCGGGAACGATGACAACTTCTGTGCCGTACTCCTGGATGAAGGATTGCAGGATGAGATCATCGGAATCGCCGCGAGCTACGCGCTCGTCCACTTCCTTCAGCTCATTCTTGGCCACGTCGCAGGGGCCCGAAAATGACGCGCCGGGATGATTGCAGAGACCGGCGGAATCCGCGCAGCCCGCGCACATGCAGTTGATCCGCTTTCCGAGCTCTGTGGCGCGGTCAGATCTTTGCGCGACAGCGACGGGCGCAACCGCGTAGGCACACACAATTATCGCGAGAAGAATCCGGCTGCCGGTGGCCCTAATGCTTGCCATGAATCGCTCCGACGGGATGCGGCACCGGCCCACCCGCCGAAGCGGGTGCCAGTTCGGTCGCTTGAGAAAGCACCATTACTGCCTGGCGGCTGGGGATCAGAGCGAGGATCGTGCCGAGCACGACGACCAATCCTCCGAACCAGATGCACTTCACTAGCGGATTCAGATAGCCGTGAATCACAGGCCGGTTTGTCTCCGGGCTCCGCCCGTCATACACAAGATAGATATCGCGAAGGGGCGTGGATTGGATCCCGACCAAGGTCTGCGTGATTTGGCTCGCGAGGAAAAAACGGCGCTCCGGATACAAAATCATCTTGGACTTGCCGTCGCGGAAAACTTCGAGGGTGGCACGCTCCGCTTGGTAATTGGGCGTTTGGATCTGGTCGAAATTTTGAGAGACGATGTCGTACGGCCCGAGTTTCATGTGCGCGCCCGGCGGCATTTCCTGCTGGACATCGCGATTGAAAGCCGACCCGGCGATGCCGATAAAGATCAGCACCATTCCGAAATGCACCACATAGCCGCCGTATCGGCGCGTATTGCGCATGGTGAGCTGGCCGGTCGCCGCGAGCAGATTCACGCCGCTCCGCGCGGCAATCACGCGCGCCCCGCGCCAGAACTCAGCTACAATGGTCAGCACAACGAATACCGACAGGATCAGGCAAATCAGCGGATAGATCAGACGGAAGCCCGCGACGAACGCGATCAGTCCCGCAACGAGTCCACCAGCCAAAGGCCACAAGAAATTTCGCCTCAAGCCATCCAGAGAAGTTTTTCGCCACGCAAGCAGAGGCCCCACTCCGGTCAGCAAGATTAGGAACAGCGCGATGGGGACGTTCACCTTGTTGAAGAATGGAGGCCCGACGCTGATCTTCGTTCCCTGCACCCATTCGGAAAGAACCGGAAAGAGCGTTCCCCAAAGCACCGCGAAGCACGCCGCGAGAAGAATCAGATTGTTGAAGAGAAAGCTCGATTCTCGGGAGACCAGCGAGTCGAGTTGGTTGTCGCTTCGCAGATAATCGCGATTTTTCCAATACGCCAAAGCGCAGGCGATAAACGTCACCGCGAGGAAAGACACGAACCAGGTGCCGATGGACGACTGCGCGAAGGCATGAATCGAGCTGACGATTCCCGATCGCGTCAACAGCGTCCCGAGAATGCACAGCATGAACGTGGTGAAAACCAGCCAGACGTTCCAGACCTTCATCATTCCGCGCTTCTCTTGCATCATCACCGAATGAAGGAACGCCGTTCCGGTGATCCACGGCAGCAGCGAGGCATTTTCAACCGGATCCCAGGCCCAGTATCCGCCCCAGCCCAAAACGGCGTAGGCCCAATGCGCGCCGAGCAAGACTCCGAGCGTCTGAAACACCCAGGCGATCATCGTCCAGCGCCGCGTGATGTGAATCCATTTCTCGCCCGGATAACGTCCGAGAAGCGCAGCCATGGCAAACGCAAACGGCACGCTGAAGCCCGTATAGCCGAGATACAGCATCGGAGGATGAATCACCATTTCCGAATACTGAAGAAGCGGCGTGAGGCCGTGGCCGTCCGCCTGAGATACGACTGTAAATGCGCCACCCGCGCCGGCATGGCCGAGCACTTGGAACGGGCTAGCGACGAAATTATTGAGGGTGAGGAAAAAAAGCTGCACGCACGCGAGAACAACGCCTACGTAAGGCATCAGTTCGGGGTGCTTCCGCCGGTTCAAGAAGAGCGCGAAAAATGCGTAGATCGAAAGCAGCCAGCTCCAGAAGAGGAGCGAGCCTTCCTGGCCCGCCCAGAGAGCGGCGAACTTGTAAAATCCCGGAAGATCCCGATTGCTATGCTCCGCGACGTACGCCATCGAAAAATTGTCGGTGAAGAACAAATACTCCAGGCAAGCGACCGTGAGAGTGACCAGGCAAAAAACCGCGATGCCGGCATGACGCGAACTCTTCGTCAGCAGAGGATTTCGGGTACGAATGGCGAGAATGCCGGCGACAATTGCATAGCCGGCTGCGATCAACGCGAGCAGTAAGGAAAATGAGCCGAAAATATCCACTTAAGAGATGGTCCTCGATTAACTCTGGCCCTTCGGATAAGCGTCACTCGCGCCGGAAGTTTGGCCACCCTGTTGCGGCACGGCCTCATACTTCGAAGCGCACTTGGCTTGAACTTGCTCGGCGTTAAACCGCCCGTCCGGCTGCAAGCGTCCCTCTACCAGCGCCTGGGCTCCGTCTTTGAAAGTATCAGGCAGCGGATCGCGGCCAGCGTAGCTGACATTCAACGTTCTTCCCTGCTCTTCGAGAACAAATTCCACGCGCCCCGGCAGGTGTTGGATCGACCCGGCGCGCACGTCACCACCGATGCGCATACGCTGATTCAACGACGATCCGTGCAAGGTCGCGATTTCCGAAAGCGTATGATAATACGTTTTGCTTTGAGTGAAGCCGACGTAGGCCAGCGACAGCAGGGTGACTATAATGATTCCGGAACCAACCACGAACTTCGTCTGAGCCTTCATAGAGACCACCGCCCTAAACCCGCGATATCAGTCACTGATGATAGCACATTGGAATGACACAGGCTGGGGGCGGTGCAAATCGGCTGCGAACGGATGGATCTACGGCTTGACCTCGTGGCCGAGCTTCGACCGCAGGCACCCGACCAGCTCCGGAGCGAGTTCCGAGATATTCATGCCCTCCGAGACCATGAACTTGCAGCTCAGGATGGGCCGCGACTGGTCGTCGTCTGGCAACTGGCAATTCACGCGGCAATACTGGCAGTCTTGATTCCAGCAGAACCGCCCGTAAGGGATTGTTTCCGGACTGATGAATTGAAAACAACGAAGCACCGAATTCTTCTCCGGGACGAGGAACGTCCGCCCAAGAATGTTGATCTCCACCAGCCGCTCGAATGGACGAAACACCTCGGACATGGTCACATTTCCCCCTGGGCCGTCTGAACGTAAACTTACGAGAGAGACGCAGGCGTAGCAACATCGGCAACAGGGGGCGTGCCCAATTCTCCAATGGCTGCGAGTTGTGACCTTCACGGCGACAGTGTTCGACGATTGGAAACGAAAATAGAGGAGCGAATCAGGCGAAGAACTGGCCCATGCGGCGAAATTTTTCGTAGCGCTGCGATAGAAGATCGGCCGGCGCCATCTTGGCGAGATGCCGGAGCGATGATTGAAGCACATTATCGAGAGTCCTGGCTGTGGATTCGGGATCGAGATGCGCGCCGCCTTCGGGTTCAGGCACGATTTCATCCACCAGCTTCATCTCGAGCAGATCTCTTGCGGTGATGCGCAGAGCTTCGGCGGCGATTTCGGCCTTCGTCGAATCGCGCCACATGATCGAAGCGCATCCTTCCGGCGAAATCACCGAGTACACCGCGTTTTCGAGCATGTGAACGCGATCGCCGAGAGCGATCGCCAGCGCGCCGCCCGACCCACCCTCTCCCGTGATCGTCACCAGAATCGGCACCGGCAGCCGCGCCATCTCGCGCAGATTTTTGGCGATGGCCTCCGCTTGCCCACGCTCTTCCGCGCCCACGCCGGGATAGGCGCCCGGCGTATCGACGAAGGTGAAGATTGGCCGTTTGAATTTGGCGGCGAGTTGCATCACACGAAGCGCCTTGCGGTAGCCTTCAGGCTTCGCCTGGCCCCAGTTCCGCGCTACGCGCTGCTTAGTGTCGCGGCCCTTCTGCTGCCCGATCACCATAACCGGGTTGCCGTGATAGAACGCCATGCCACAAATCAGTGCGGGATCGTCCGCAAAGGCGCGATCGCCGTGGATTTCGCTGAAGCCTTCGAAAATCATGCGGACGTAATCGAGAGTGTACGGGCGCAACGGATGGCGTGCGAGCTGAACGCGCTGCCAGGCGCCGAGATGAGAATAGAAATCGTGCTTAAGCTCGGCGACTTGCCGGCGCAGGCGCTCGATTTCCTCTTCGGCGTTGTCCCCATTCGGAGATAGGCGCAGCAATTCCTCGACGTCACGCTCCAGCGCGTCGATCTCTTTCTGGCGTCTTTTTTCGCGTTCGTCCATTCGAGCTTTACGGGCGGATACTCCGCTAGTTCTGCATCACAATCGCATCGGGCCCACAAATTCCGCGGATGCGCTCGAGCAACTCCGGATCGACTTGCACGCTGCGCGCAGATTCCAGCTTGGCTTCGCTGCCGTCATCGCTCAACAAATCAAATTCCACGCGGCAACGTCCGGGCCGGCTCGCTATCAATTCATCGAGCTCGTTGAGCATTCCCTGGTCGGCAGCTTTCAAATCCACGCGCACACAGAGCAGCGCCGGCGCGCGTTGCAGCATCTGGTCAATCGGCCGGGCTTCAGAAACGGCAACCCGCGTCCCAACCTCCTCGACGTTGACACGCCCTTTGATCACCAGTGGCGTCCCGCTCTTCAGCACCGGCTCGAGCCGCTGGAAAGCCTCCGGAAACACCAGCGCCTCAACTACTCCGGTCTGATCCTGCAGCGTGGCAATCGCCCATCGCGCGCCTTTTTTCGAGCGCATCGGACGCGATTGTACGATGATTCCCGCGACAATTATGTCGCTGCCGTTGCGCCGCCCTTCGAGCGAGCCGATCTCCACTGCGTTCAACTCTTTCAGCCGCCCGGCAAATTTATCCAGCGGATGACCGGAGATATAAAAGCCGAGCATGGCGTACTCGCCGGCGAGCCGTTCTTCCTCCGTCCATTCATCCACGCTCGAAACTCGGTGCGGCTCAGCCGTCGACGCCATCGTCGCGGCTGACGTGAAGAACACGCTTTGTCCGCTCGACCGCTCGCGATGCAGCCTCTGGCCATACTTCATCGCTTCGTCCAGGTCGGTCCAGTGACTGGCTCGATTCCCAGGCAGCGAATCCATCGCACCAGACTTGATGAGGCTTTCAAGCACCCGGCGATTCAAAAGCCCGGGATCGAGCGATTCGCAGAACTCGAAAAGATCGCGGAATTTCCCGCGCTTCTCGCGAGCCTCGCAGATTCCTTTCGCGGTGTTTTCACCAACATTCTTAATGGCCGCAAGTCCGAAGCGGATGTGATCGCCGACCGGCGTGAAGTAGAGCGAGCTCTCGTGAATATCAGGCGGCAGCACCGTAATCCCCATGCTGCGCGCCTCGGCGATAAACTTCACCACCTTTTCGGTGTTCCCCGCTTCCGCCGTCAACATAGCGGCCATGAATTCCACGGGGTAGTGCCGCTTCAGGTAGGCCGTTTCATAGGCGACGATGGCGTAAGCGCACGAGTGCGACTTGTTAAAGCCGTATCCGGCAAACTCCTCCATCAAGTCGAATATCTTCTCGGCCTTCTTTGCGGGAACTTTGCGCGCCGCGCATCCAGATAGGAATTTCTCGCGCTGCGCCCGCATTTCTTGTGGTTTCTTCTTGCCCATCGCGCGACGCAGAATGTCGGCTTCACCGAGCGAAAATCCCGCCAGCCGATTGGCAATCTGCATCACTTGTTCTTGATAAAGAATCACGCCCCATGTCTCCGCCAGAATTTCCTGTAGCTCCGGCAGATCGTAGGTGACTTTCTTCGTGCCATGCTTCCGGCCGATAAATTCATCGATCATCCCGCCCTGAATCGGACCGGGGCGATAGAGCGCGTTGAGCGCGGTGAGATCCTCGAGCCGCGTGGGCTGGTAGCGCCGCAGAATGTCGCGCATGCCGTGCGATTCAAACTGGAATATGCCGGTCGTATTGCCGCTGGCAAAGAGCTTGTAAACTTCCGGATCGTCAGTCGGTAGCGTGGAAAGATCGAGTTCGACGCCGCGATTTTCGCGGATCAGTTTCACGGAATCATCGAGCACGGTGAGCGTAGTGAGCCCGAGAAAATCCATCTTCAGCAGCCCAATCCGCTCGAGCGCGTTCATGTCGTATTGCGTCGTGATTTCGTCTTTGTTGGTCTTATAGAGCGGGACAATCTCCGTCAGCGGCTGAGGTGAAATGACCACGCCGGCGGCGTGCGTGGACGCATGCCTCGCCAGCCCCTCCAAGCGTAGCGCAACGGCGATTAGATCCGCTACGCGCTCATCCTCGCGGCGCTGCTGTGCGAGTTGCGGCGAATCTTCCAGCGCCTTCTCGAGAGTGATGTTGAGCTGGTTGGGCACCAGCTTGGCCAGGCGGTCGACTTCGCCGTACGGCATGTCGAGCGCGCGTCCGACGTCCTTAATCGCCGCCTTCGCCGCCATCGTTCCGAAGGTAATAATTTGCGCGACGCTTTGCTCGCCGTATTTCTTCCGCACGTAGTCGATTACTTCGCCGCGGCGCCGCACGCAAAAATCGATGTCGATATCCGGCAGCGAAATTCGCTCCGGATTCAGGAAGCGCTCAAAGAACAGGTCGTACTGAAGCGGATCAACGTCCGTGATTCGCAGCGCGTAACTCACCAGACTGCCCGCGGCCGATCCGCGCCCCGGACCGACCGGCACTCCCTGCGCCCGGGCATAATGAATAAAATCCCAGACGATCAGGAAGTAGCCGGCGAAGCGCATCTTCTTGATCATGGCGATCTCGTCGTTCAATCGTCGCTCGTAGGCCTCGAGCGGCTGGCGCAGCTTTCCCTTCGCCGCGAGACGCTCGAACTGGGTCATGCGCTCCGCAAAGCCCTCGCGCGCAACTCCTTCAAAATAACTTTCTGCCGTTTGGCCTGCAGGCACTTGGAATTCCGGAAACGAGTTCGTAACGCGCTCGATTTTCACGTGGCAGCGCTCGGCAATAGCCACCGTGCGTTGCACCGCCTCGGGAATCTCGCGAAACACCTGAGCCATTTCTTCCGCGGTCTTGAAATAGAACTGGTCGGTCGCGAACTTCATGCGGTTCTGCTCGCTCATGGTCTTCCCGGTCTGGATGCACATCAGCACTTCCTGAGCGCGCGCATCGGACTGGGTCAGATAGTGGCAATCGTTCGTGGCCACGAGCGGGATTCCGGTTTCGCGGGAGAGTTGCACGAGATCGCGGTTGACGCGCGTCTCGATTTCGAGCCCCTGATCCTGAACTTCGAGGAAGAAGTTGCCTTTTCCGAAAATATCCTGCAGCCGGTAGGCCGACTCTCGAGCTTTGTCGAGTTTTCCTTCGCTGACCGCTTCGGAAACTTCTCCGCGCAGGCAAGCCGAAAGCGCGATTAAGCCCTTACTATGTCGCGCGAGCAGATCGTGATCCACTCGCGGCTTGTAATAGAAGCCGTCAAGAAAGCCGGTGGAGACGAGCTTGATCAGATTGCGATAGCCCTCATCGGACTCGGCGAGAAGGACAAGATGATTCGAGCGCTCCGCATCCGCGCCGCGCGCCTTATGGCTTCCCGGTGCGACGTAAACCTCGCAGCCGATGATTGGCTTTACGCCCCGCGTCGTGGCTTCGTGATAGAAATTTGCCGCGGCGAATAGGTTGCCATGATCCGTCACGGCAACGGCCGGCATTCCGCGCCGCGCGGCTTCGTCTACGAGTTCGCCAATATCGCAAGCTCCGTCAAGGAGAGAGAAATCCGTATGCAGATGGAGATGAACAAAGTTCGAGTGAGCCATGCGGGAATCTATTCTAAACCCCTGCGCAATAGTTCGCCATCAACGGCGCTCGTGAGCGCTCGCGAAAATGACCCGTCGAAGGTTGTCAACGCCGCGCTTTCGATTTTTTCCCAGCGGATTTCGCCGGCCGAGGTTTGTGTGCTGGCGGTTTCTTCTCAGCTGCAGCCGCAGAAGCAGATGCCGCCGCCTTCGCCGCTGCGGGCTTTGCGGGTTTGGCTTCACTTGCCGGTGCCTGCGCCTTCGCCTCCGGCGTTGTGGTTACGGCTTTCGGCGCCGCCGTGGGCGCAGCCTTCGCCTCGGTCTTCTCTTTCGATTTCGGTTTTTTCTTCTCTTCTTTCTTCTTCGGCTCGTCCTTGATCCCGGCTAGCTTCTTCAAAATCTTTGTGCGCTCAATCGGGTCGCGGCCCTTCCCGCGAAGCTGCGCCTCGAAGAAATCTTCGAGGATCTTGTCGAACTTCGGCCCGCGCGGCACGCCCAACGAGTCAAGCTCCGCCACCGGCATGCTCGACCGCAGCGGCCGCCACTTCTGGAGATAGTTGCGAATCTTCGAGACTGGTTTCGAATCGCCGTACTCAGCCTGTAAGAAGGCCAGCCGTTCGGGCGGCACGGTCTCCAGGAAGAAATATGCTTCTTTCGGCGAATCCGTCTTGCGGTTCTTGAGAATCTTCAGAGCCTTCTCAGTTTCCGGTGCCAAATCGTTTATCGCGTCAATCGTCTTTGCCGGAAGCTCCAGATGACGCAATGCGGCCGCGGCCTCGCGGCTCTTGAGGCGCTTCAGAAGAAAATAAACCGTCGCCAGCGTCAACCGCGGCCGAATCCCCACAGAGAGAAAACTCTCGCGTGCACGGCTCAGGCGCGTGAAACCGTCATAATCCGGGTGCCGGCGCACGAGCTGCGGATGAATCGCTGCGATCAAGCCGTGAGCTTCCCACTGCTTCAGCACTCCGGCCGGATTGTCTTCCCGACCGAGCTGCAACACTTCCTTTCCCACGGCCGCAGGATCTAGATTCTCGTGCAGGCGGCGGCCGATCGCGAGTTCAAACCATTCTTGGGTGCGTTGCTCCATCTTGAAGTCCATGCGCACGCCATATCGCAGGATGCGCATGAGCCGGATCGGCTGATTCGTGAAAGCGTGAATCGAAAGAGCGCGCGTCTCGCGCTTTTCGAGATCGGCGAGGCCGTTTGTTGGATCGAGCAGCAAACCGCGCGATGCGGGATTCAGCGAGATCGCCACGGCATTCAAGGAAAAGTCGCGGCGGCGCAAATCTTCCATCACCGTGGACCAGCGGATTTCCGGCTTGGCGCCCGGCCGCTCGTACACTTCGTCGCGCGCGGCGGAGATTGAGCCGTCCGCATCTCCGGCGAACACTACCTCGTAATGCCGCAGCCGCTCATCCTCGGAGATGATTCGCGCGCCGCCTTTTTCCAATTCGCGCACCATCCGCTGCGGATTTCCCTCGATCGTGAAATCGAGATCGCGAATTGGCATTCCCGATATCAGATCGCGAACCGCGCCTCCCGTGAGGTACACGTTCGAATCCTGCGCGCGCGCCAATTCCTGTACGCGCACGAGCGCGGCCCTTTGCTCGGGCGAGAGCCGGCTTTCCAACAAAAACATGTAATCAGGCATGAGAGCTTCGGCCTCCACCGATCAGCCAATGTATCGTTTGGCTTTGAAGCGCCCTGAGGGCGCCGAACTTCCTTACGGGGTCCCCATTTCGAAATGCTATGCGTTTCGATTCCAGTGACTCAAGCTCGCGGATGGTGCGCGCGGTAAACCTGCTTGAGACGTTCTTCGACGACGTGCGTGTAAATCTGTGTCGTAGCAATATCCGTGTGACCGAGCATCATCTGCACCGCGCGCAGGTCCGCGCCGCGATCCAAGAGATGAGTTGCAAAGCTATGGCGCAGCATGTGCGGCTTCAACTTCTTCCGCAATCCCGCTTTCTTTCCGCAGTCCGACACCGTCTTCCAGAAACTATGCCGGGAACACGCACCACCGTGCCTGTTCAGAAAGAGCAGCTCAGGAGAATCCTCGCGCGCAAGCTTCGGCCGCGAGTCTCGCAGGTAACGCTGCACGATCTCCAGCGCCTGGCGGCCAATGGGAACGAGGCGTTCCTTGTTTCCCTTCCCCAGGCAGCGAACGTAGCCCGAATCGAAATGAATGTCGCTTAGGCGAAGCCCGCACAATTCGGAGACGCGCAAGCCGGCGGAGTACATCACTTCAATCATCGCTTTATCGCGCAGACCGATGATCGTCCCGGCATCCGGCGCGGCAAGCAGCCGATCTACTTCCTCAACGCTCAAAAACATCGGCAGCCCCATCCGGAAGCGCGGCGATTCAACCGTTTCGGTGGGGTCCTCTGCCACGAATCCTTCAATCAACGCGAAGCGGAAGAACTGCCGCAGCGTAACCAGATGGCGGGCGACCGAACGGCTGTCCAGTTTGCGGTCGTAGAGCGAACGCAAAAAATCGACGATGGTGTCGCGCGTCGCACCCTCGAGCCTCAGCCGCCTCTTGGCCGTAAATTCCTGAAACTTCTCCACGTCGCGGCGATACGCGTCATGCGTGTTCATCGAGACGCCTTTCTCGACGCGCAGATAGCTCAGAAACGCATGAATCACGCCTTCCAACTATTCTCCCTTCAAGTACTGAATGCACCCGACGGTCGGAGCTACGCGATCACGCCGCACCACGAACGCCAACGGCACTCCTCGCGTACGCAATGACTTCATCCACCTCGTCGCAGCGCAGCACGCGCGCGGCTGTAAGATAGACTCCCACCGCTACGATAATCATCCCCGCCAAAGTTCCTGCCTGAACCAAGTAGCGCTGCAGCGAATCAAAATGTACCCAACGCAGCATGGCGACGCATGCGATCGCCATGGCTAAGACGCATGCAGAGGTCTTCGCGAATGAACCAAGCAGAATCCAGCCGCCCACGCGCCCGAATCGTCGCCGGAAAATCACAAACAACGCGCCGATATTTATGTACGCCGCAAGCGAGGTCGCCAGCGCCGGACCTCCGTTGGCAAGCGATCTCCACAGCCAATGCAGAAATATCGCATTCCCCGCAATATTCACCGCCAGCGCAATCGCTGCGACGCGCACCGGCGTTACCGTATCCTGCAGCGAGTAAAACACCGGCACCAGCAGCTTCACCGCTGCGAAGGCCGGCAATCCCAGCGAATAGAACAGCAGCGGCCGCAAAGTGAGCGCCGTCGAGCTGGCTTCAAATCGCCCGTGCTGAAACAGCACGCGCACGATCGGCTCGCGGAGCAGGATCAGCCCAACGGCCGCAGGAAACGTAACGAACGAAACTACGCGCAGCGCAAATCCGAACGTCGTCGTCATATCGCCGAATCGTTCCTGTTGCGCTTGCTCCGAAAGCGTCGGCAGCAGCGCCGTGGAAATCGCAATCGCGAAGCTGCCAAGCACCAACTCGACCACGCGGTCCGCCACATAGAGCGAGGTAATACTCCCCGCCGGCATCTTCGGCGACATCGCGAAAATCGTGTTCACGAAAAAATTAATTTGATAAAGCCCCGCACCTAGAAATGCCGGCAACATCAGCCGCCCCACAGTGCGCACTCCCGGATCAGTCAAAGATGGACGAAACCGGAACCTCATGCCGCGCCGAACCAGCGCCGGCACTTGCATGAAAAACTGCAGCGCGCCCCCTACGAGCACCCCCGCAGCCAGCGCCACCGCCGGGCTTCGATACGGCTCCGGCGCCCAATTCATGATCGGCTTGTAAACCACCGCCGTCGAAAACAGAATCAGCGTCAAATTGAAAACGATCGGCGTCGATGCCGGTAATCCGAATACCCGGAAACTGTTCAGAATCGCCATGGCCAAAGCGGCAAGCCCAACAAAAAGCACGTAAGGAAAAATGATCCGATTCAAATAGACGGCAAGCCCCCAGTCGAGCCGGTTCGAGCCAAAGAGCGTAAAGAGATAGATCACCTGCCTCGAGAAGACGACCCCAAGCACGGCGATGGGCGCCAGAACTAGAGTCAGAGTCCAGAATGCTCGCTCCGCGAATTCCCAGGTCTCCCGCGTCGACTTTCGAGCTACGTAGCCGGTGAATACTGGAATAAACGACGCGGACAGCGCCCCCTCCCCCACGAGCCGGCGCAACAAATTGGGAATCCGGAACGCCAGAATGAAGCAATCCGCAGCCACCGAAGTACCCAGCAGCAGGGTGATTCTCTGGTCCCGTAAGTACCCTAAAATACGGCTGATAATCGTGGCGAGGGTGATGGAAGAGGCGGATTGGAGGACCTGCCGGTGTTCGGTCAATCGCCCAGTTCTCCGTTGCTAACCCTTTTATCGCCAACAACTTGACAATGATTGGCGGCAAAGATAACATAACCTCGTGATTTTCGCAACTCTCCTGCTAAAGTGGGCCTGAAGTGAAAGTCCGCTCCAGCACACCGACGCGAAAGAAAGTCGTCGTCCTCTTACTCGACCTGACTCCCCTCAAAGGCTACCTCAACCCGGCGAGTCTGCCCGGGACCGATAGCATTGACCTCCTGACCCCGGACGGCGAGCACCAGGCAGTCCCGGCCAGCGAAATCAAGGCCATCTATTTCGTCGATGATCTAAACCTGCCCTACGAGCCCGAGCGCAAATCGTTTCTCAGCCGCCCGAAGCTAGAAGGCCTCTGGTTGAAGCTTACGTTTCGGGATCGCGACACGCTCGAAGGCATCGTGGTAAACGAAATTCTGGAAATTCTCGATCGCGGCATCCAATTCATCCCGCCCGACCTTCACGGGAACTGCTCGCGCGTCTACGTCCCGCGTTCCGCCCTAACCGAGGTAAAGGTGCTAGGCGTAGTGGGCGCAGCAAAACGAATCCCCCGAACCGCAGCCGTCGCTGTACCCGCGCAACCCAAGCTTTTCGAAGAATAATTTTGCGGTTGCCGTCGCATTTGTAGGGGCGGGTCTGTGTCTTTCAGCCCCGCCCGCTGTTCGGCCCAGCCTTTTGCCATCACGCCTGCCGCCTTCCGTATGTCTCATCAGAATCGGGAATCGTTCCTCGAAACGCCCGCAACCAATCCAAACTGATGTAAATTGATCGCCAGACGTAGAGGAGAACCACCATGAAACTCGGCGAACTCGCCGAACGGCTGGGCTGTACGCTCGAAGGAGACGCGACGATCGAAATCACGGACGTCGCCGGCATCGAAGAAGCCGGGAAAGGTCACCTGACCTTTCTAAGCAATCGGCGCTATCGATCGGCGGCCGCAAGCACGAAAGCATCGGCGATTCTGGCCGCGCCGGACGACGGCCCCATGCCGGTAGCAGTGCTGCGCTCGAAGAATCCATACTTAGACTTCGCCCGCGCCCTCAGCATCTTTCATCAACCTCCGAAATACGCGCCAGGAGTTCATCCCACGGCAAGCATCTCGGCGTCAGCGCGCATCGGCGCCAACGCCCACATCGGCCCATACTGCGTAATCAGCGAAAACGTCGCCGTCGGCGACAACGCCGTCCTCCACAGCTTCGTCACCATCTATCGCGGCGCTCAAATTGGAGACGATTTCATGGCACATTCGCACACCGTCGTGCGCGAACGAGTCCGCATCGGCCATCGCGTGACGCTGCAGAACGGCGCCGTCGTCGGCTCGGACGGTTTCGGCTTCGCCAAGCAAGCCGATGGCACTTGGTACAAGATTCCCCAGACTGGTATCGCCGTAATCGGCGACGACGTAGAAATCCAGGCCAACAGCACGTTAGACCGCGCCACGATGGGCGAAACTCACATCGGCAACGGCGCCAAGATCGACAACCTGGTCCACATAGCCCACGCCGTAAAAGTAGGCGAGAACACGCTACTCTGCGCGCAAGTAGGAATCGCAGGCTCGGCTAAAGTGGGGAATAATTGCGTACTGACCGGCCAGGTCGGCGTCGTAGGACATCTCACCATCGGAGACGGCGCGGTAATCACCCCGCAAAGCGGCGTACCGAATGACGTGCCCGCAGGAGCTCTCTATTCAGGCTCGCCGGTGATCGAACACAAGAATTGGCTGAAATCTATCGCAGTCTTCAGCCGCCTACCGGAACTGCAAAAGCAAGTGCGGGAATTGACCGCCGAAGTTGCGCGCCTGCGCTCGCGGACCTGAGGCCTAGCACTCAAGGGTGTGGTTCGGCCAGTCGAAGGGGCGTCCGCCTCGGCGGAATGCACCCAGGTTTTCGACCCATGATCACGATGCTGCCAATGCAATCGCTTCCGCACCGGCGCGAGACCCGCTAATCCTCGAGCGGTCTCTGCTCTTCCGGCAATCCCGCGGCTACAAGCGCAAAAACGCGTTTCCGCAGCGCATCTCTCTGCTCGAATTTGTATTCCGACGCGTCAACGGCCGGCCCAAATCGCACCGTCATGTCACCCGGTCGGACAAACCACTCGCCCTTCCGCATCAACTTCTGCGATCCCACGAGCGACACAGGCACGACCATTGCCCCCGACTCGATGGCCATCACAAAAGTCCCATTCTTGAATGGTTTCAAGTGCCCATCGCGGCTGCGAGTCCCCTCGGCAAACACGAGGAACGAAGTGCCGTCCCGTAGATACTCGATCGCCTTGTCCACCGCGGCAGACGATTCATCTTTGTTGCCGCGATCCACGGGCAAGATGCGCACCTGGTGCAGCGCTGTCGCCAGCACCGGAATCCGATACACTTCTTTCTTCGCCAGAATCGCCACGCGCCGCGGAATGTAAGGCACCAGCGCCGGCGGGTCCACATTGCTCACGTGATTCGACGCGAAAATGCACGTGCGCGCCGGAATATTCTCCGCTCCTTCGACGTGCACTCGAATCCCGGCCAACCGCAGGCCGAGCCGCACAGCCTTCATCGCCATCTGGTACATCGGATCGGGCTTCCCGCTGATGGCCGTGTAGAGAATATAGACAGGCAGG
>Ga0209517_10000932_pt1 | contig 47245 bp, 46 predicted proteins | sample PeaSoiMetSII2010_FD_187695 | JGI IMG/M metagenome (GOLD analysis project Ga0209517, IMG submission 187695) | Peat soil microbial communities from Weissenstadt, Germany - SII-2010 (SPAdes) (version 2) | ecosystem: Environmental > Terrestrial > Soil > Wetlands > Peat | place: Germany...
TAGCCGCGCTGGAAGGATTTGACATAGAGATAGTCGAACACGTCCCAGTAAAGTTCGAGCTCCCGAAAGCGCGTAAGTAGATGTTAGTAGATGTTCGTGTGGGGACGGGGCTCCGCCCCGTCCAAGTCATGTAGGGACGGGCGCCCTTGCCCGTCGAAGCCGAGCAAAGCTCGGCAGCTGCCTGCGCTAACAGCAACTCCGGATTCATCCTCCGTTCCGGATCAGGTATCGCTCCAGCGACGCCAGAAATTCGTCGAACGGGTCGTATCAGGGCATCGCTTCAGCGATGCCAGAAATCCTTCGAAATCAGATGCCCCTTTAGTGTGTGCGTGAGAACTGGCGTTTCGGCAGTCCGGTGGAACGAGGAGTTCGATAATACAGCCCCGGAGGGGCGAACTAACTTAGCCCAGCGCTTTAGCGCTGGGAAAGTGCGAAGAAATGACCTAAGTCCCGGAGGGACGACCCAGTTCTCACGCACACTCTTTAGGGGCTGTCCGCCTGCCAGAGAGCATCCAGCCGCGCTCGACGACTAGAACGGCCTACGAGGCGTGATCTCTTCGTCCTTGATGAAAAACTGCGCTGAGCATTCCGTGGAGCCGCAGATTGTCGGCAGCAGTCCCGCCATCTGCCTGCGAGTAATCAAGCCCAGCGTGCCGCAAGCCGGGCAGGAGAGCACTGCCCAATAGGGGTCTTCGCGCTCGCCCACTTCGCCCGCATTCTCCAGCACGAACGCAGTGCCGGGTTCCATCTGCTCGGGAATCCACTCACTGATAATGCTCAATTCACCGATCATCATGCCTCCTCGCTTTCCGTTTACGCTCGTCGTGCGTCCACTGCGTTGCGTAAAGGCCGAACCCGTTCCCCAACCGCCGTCTTCTTGCGCGACTGAATCTCTCCTCGAACCCGCCGGACTTCGTCGCTCAGGCATATATCGAACATCGGCTGCCGGGCGTTTTTTAACAGGTCCACGACCTGTCGTGCCGAGGTGCGGAGATACAGATGAGTGCCGTCGCTAAGCAGGTGGCACTCCGCAGACGCGCTAACCGTGGCCGCCAGGCTGGTGCCGAATTCCTCCTTCAGGAAGCCAATCGCCTTGCGCATGCGCTGCAGCGAGAAGCCGCGCCGGCGAAGCTGGCAGATCACCGCCACCGTGACCAGTTCGTCCCAGTTGTAGATCCGGCGATGGCCCTGGCGCACCGGCGCCACGATGCCGCGCTCGTCCCACCATTGCAACTGCCGGGCGGTGATTCCGGTGAGGGCGATCACGTCGTTGGATGTGAACTGTTGTTGCATCCTGAGCACGCTATGTTTCAAACAATAAAATGGATAAATGTTTGAAACATTCTAGGCGGCGGAGGCAGAAATCAAGCCACCTTTCGTGCTTCCTTGTATTGACTAAGCGGATACGTCGCCGGAGGCCGTCGGGAGGTCAGTGCATCAGAAACTCGGGTTTCGTACCAGGGCATCGCTTCACAGGCCTGCGGGAAAATTAAAGTTTCGTATCAGGGCATCGCTTTACAACTTGCGGAAAAACTCCGACCAAAGCCGGTTTTGGGAAGGGCACGAGTTTACTCGTGCCGTTAAGTCGTTGGAAATGTGTCTGCGCTTCAGCGCCCGAGGTGTGCTTTTTGCGGCGCGACGAGTTTTTCCGCAAGCTGTTTAGCGATGCCGTAAGTCTTCGGAAATCAGCCGCCCCTTTAGGGGCTGGGCAGCGAAAATTGACTTTTTCCGCAGCCTGTTAGGACACTACCGAATTTCGAGGTTTTTTCCCGTTCCTTGTGTTACACTGTTCTTGCTAAGTTTGACTCACAAGCAGTTGCAGGACGGTACCGCGCCAACCAGCGTCAACCCCCTCTACAGCAGCGAATCTTCTCAGCACATTTCAACAAACAAGGAAAAGGTACATCAATGGCAGAACAAGGAACAGTGAAGTGGTTTAACGACGCCAAAGGCTATGGTTTCATCAGCCGTCAAAATGGCGAAGACGTTTTCGTGCATTTCTCCGCTATTCAAGCAGGCGGCTTCAAGAGCCTGCAAGAAGGCCAAACCGTGCAGTTCGACGTGACCAAAGGCCCCAAGGGCTGGCAAGCGGAGAACGTTACCGCTGTCTAGGTAGCGACGACGATCTCTAAGTAAAAACTAAGTGCCCGAGATTCGCAAGAATCCCGGGCATTTTTGCGTGTAGAGCGGACGCTCCTGTCCGCTGCCTTTGGCGGGTGGCCCGGCCTTCGCGTCCATCTCAACTCTGGAGGGTGCCCCATCCAAGCTTCGCTTGGGCGGGGCCTTTGACTCTCCTCATCACACCCACGCTGCGACCGGGGCGCCCGCCCACCAAATAATGATTCTGGATGATTATTCACTTGACACAAATTTGAGGTGAACCGGTCTCGCCGTGACAGGGTAAAATGAGATTGGCAAGAGGAGGGCCATTGCTGTGATGTTGACGAAACTCTTGCACGCAGTGCCCTAAATAATCCCCATTGAACAGCGGGGTTCCACGGAACCGGGCTGCTGAGGGTCTACCGCTTGCGGAGGCTGCTTGGCCGGATGACTGATCCATCCGAAAGGTAGATGGCCGTGGATTCGCGGTGAGGCAAAATCGAAAGGCCAGAGATCGGGTCTGGCCTTTTCCTTTTTTTGAGGTGTCAGCTTGACAGTAATCCCTCCTGTTGTATAATATTTACAACGTTGTACTAGATTCACAACATGAGGGATTTAGCCCTCAAGAACAGGAGGAAAACATGGAAACCCTTTTCGGGGAATACTTCAAGCAGCTACGTACCAAAACAGGACAGTCGCTTAGAGGTTTCTGCGAAAACAACGGTTTCGATCCAGGCAACATCAGCCGATTGGAAAGAGGAATCTTCGTACCTCCAGAGTCCGAAGATAAACTCCAACAATATGCAAAGGCCCTCGGGCTAGAGAAGGGCAGCGACGAGTGGATTGAGTTCTTTGACAAAGCGGCAGCATCTCGTGGACAGATTCCACACGATCTTCACCGAGAGGAAAGCTTGGTGCGCCGTCTACCGTTACTTTTCAGGACACTGCGAGGCAACAAGATTTCGGAAGAAGCACTCGACAAGATGATTGAATTAGTCAAATCATCTGACTCAAATGGCGACGATTAAAGTTGAAGTCCCCCATTACAGCTATAGACAACTCCGCAGAGAAGCGGATGCGTTTCTAGCAAAATACAATTCGAACTCCGCGATCCCGGTTCCCATCGAGCAGATCGCGGAGTTCGAATTGGGACTGAACATCATTCCAATTCCAGGTCTCCAAGATGCCATGGAGGTATGTGGATTTATAGCGAGTGACTTTCGGTCTATCACCGTAGATCAGTTCGTGATGGAGCACCGCGAAAAACGCTACCGCTACACTTTGGCTCACGAACTGGGTCATCTTTGGTTACATCAGAAAATATTCCAGAAGTTTAACTTCCGCAGCATCGACGAGTGGAAATCGTTCCAGAAAGATATCGACGTTGAGGATTACGGCTGGCTCGAATATCAAGCCTATGCATTCGGAGGACTAGCACTGGTGCCACGCGCACCACTGGCGTCACACCGGGCAACTTGTGAACAAGCTGTCAAGAATGAAGGTCTTGATCCGACTACTGAAGCTGCTCAGTGGTACGTTGTCGATATGCTCACGCGTATTTTCAACGTGTCTCGTGACGTGATTGATAAGCGTCTGGCGAAAGACAGGGAGGAATAAGTCGTGTTCCTTTAGTGCTAGGATTGATCTTACTTACGATCACTGGATCGTAGGTTGCCCCCTCCCGACCAAGGTGGTTGGACACCAGAGGTCGGGAGGGAACCTGCCACCATTAACCAGTAGGCATTTTGGGCCTACCTCAAGAGGTAACGATGGCAAAGCCACGTACTGCCAAACCTACCAACGGGGCTGTGTTCAGCCCGAAAATCACACTCAAAAATGGCCGCGTGATCTACGCTGCCGACTACGGGTTGAAGGCCTTCGCCTTCTATCCGAAAACTCCACAGCGCTAACCTTCCGCCGGGCATTCACAGTGCCCGGCTTTTTGCATATGAACGACTGTGTAACCAACGGCCCCGTAGCTCAGATGGAAAGAGCGCCCGACTCGTAGCGGAGAGGTCGCCAGTTCGATTCTGGCCGGGGCCGTCAGTTCGCTATGCGGAAGGCGCAACCCGTTGGGCGTGGACACTACCTTATAAGCGGTTAACCGTGTGCCAGCACGGTGCGGTTCGATTCCGCCGCCTTCCTGCATGAATTTTTCAAATGGTTTCAGTGCGCTCTCTAGGGGGGATAAGGTCACTCTCTCTGGCCGTAGGCAGAGCCATTGGCTATGAAGCAGAGTGCCAGGCAAAACATGGACGCCCTCTCGGGAACGTTCCAGCCTATTTAAAGTATACCTCATACGTATACGGTCCGCAGAAACCCTAAGGACAGGCCCTTTTGTCAAGACCTTGTTGTTTACTCTTGCGATGCCCTCGGTGTCAAGCGTATCGTGGTGTCTTTGGGTTTGTCGCATTTGTTGCAGTTGTCGCATCTGCGACAAACATAGCATATCAGAATACAAGCGCAAGCTCTTTCTTTCAGGACGAACCATGCCAAAAAAGGGAGATCGCTCAATTCTTTACGTGCGGCGACTCCCGTCAGGGCTTCTAGGGCGAATTAACGGACTAGCCGAAAATCTTGATTTAGTTCGCGATGAATTTGTGATTAAGCTGTTAGAGTTATCTGTAAGGCGATTTGAGAAGACACAGCAAGAGATGAAACAGTGGTGGAAAACACTGCTAGAGCAAGATGAGAAAAACGATGAAAACCGACAAGGGCCAATTCGACGAAGTCCTCCGCCGGATGCTGGAAAAGCCACCGCAAAAAACCTCAGGCATACACGGAAAGAAAGAACCTAAAAAGGAACCGAAGGCGGGTGGCCCGGCCTTCGCGCCCATCCCAACTCTGAAGGGTGCTCCGTCCAAGCTCCGCTTGGGCGGGGCCTTTGACGGGAGGCCCTGCCCCCCAAATAATGACTTCTGTAACAATTACAGTGTAATAAGTACCCGCGTGTGCCTATTTAACCACACCCGACCCTGAGCATTATCAATGACTTACAACCACCCCGAGCGTGATAATTGTGACTGCGGATCACGTCCAGCCCCAGTTATACGTATGGTTATGTACGTACATTATTACCTGCACAAAATGTTCCACGTGGAACATTGTACGTACAACTGAGACTTGCCCCTTAGATCGGAGTCGATCCCTTGAACAGCCAGATCAAGTCAATAATCAGAATAATCACCACCATCAGCTCCAGCACAAACGCGCGGCTCTGGTGGAATTGGTCGACCATGAAGCGGTAGAGCTCTTCGGCGGTGTGGACTTTCTGGTTGACCAGGTCTTTGTAGTCGGTGACTCCGATCTTGGACGCGGCTACTTTGTAGAGGCGGGCGGAGAACATGTCGCTCAGGAACTTGATGGCGTTGTCGGCGCGCTCGGTCAGTTCGTCCACATCGAGCAGGACGGTGTGCAGGCGGCTGGCGCGTTTGGCGGTGCGCCAGCGGGCGGCGATGCCCATCGAGCCGTGGTCCATGAAATCGTAGACGCTTTGCAGTTCGCGGGTCAGCAGTTCGTCGTAGTGGCGGAATTCGAGGAGCTGCGAGTTGGCGTATTCGAGCAGTTGGATAACGGTTTCCGCGCCCGCCGTGGAGTCGTAGAGGAATGCGCCGTTCCAGCTGATCACAGCCAGATCGTTCGGATAGTAGGAAATTTTCGACTGCATGATTTCCTGCTGCTCGCCTTCGGAGAGCGGAACGTTTTCGCCGCGCACGATCTGGGCGATGCGTCCGCCTTGAGCCGCGAGCAGTTCGGCTGCCGACGGATTGCCGGCAATGTCGCGCACGTGGAAGACGAAATAATCTTCATGCAGCCAGCTATCGTAGAGCTTGACCAGGGCGGGGCGGGCGCGCTCGATTTTCTGTTTGACGATTCTCTGGGCGAAGCTGGTGAAGTCGGTGTCCCAAACCCAGCGGCTGGCTAGGCGGACGAGCGTGTCCCAGTCGCCGGAAAAGGGCAACTCGAAGACGACGCTCAGCACGCCGTAATCGTAGTACTTGATCTGCACGTCGAGGCGTTCGCCGCTTTCTAGAATCAGCGGTTCGACCGGTTCGACGACCGGCGGACGCTGGAATCGGACGTATCCCGGAGCAGGGTGCTTGAAGCTGGCCTCCTGGCGGCGAGCGCCAAAGATGTCGCGGAGGGCGTCGAGTCGGATCTCTTCGCAAACGTCGAACTGGATCAGCACCAGGACCGAGCCTTGCAGCGTTTTGTTCTGGGAGACGACGGCGACTGCGGACGGAGTTGGCGTTGAGGCTGGGGCTGGGGCTACGACGGTTGGGTTGGCGGTTTCCATAGGGAGGCCTTTTGTCTCTGTCTATTGTCCCAGAAAGCAGGCGAGATGGGGAGTCGGGATGGGGAGTCGGTGTCTAAGTCTATATTTGTCAATAGACTGCAAATTTCTTAGCGACAGCCGCCCTCGGCTTTCTGGCCGAGCTTCGCTCGGCTGGACGGGCGGGGTCGCCCGTCACCACACAAAGATTAGCGTCCCCACACTAGCTCAGCGTCTTCTGGCCAACGCACACAGCAGGGCCGCTCCGGCTGCTAGGCCGGCCACAGCCAAGCCGGTGCGCTTCATATTTTTTTCGATCGCCGCCTGGTGCGGCCGCACCCAGGCGTCTTCGGGATAATGTTGCGGCGCGGGGTCGAACATGGGGAATCCCTCCGGCGTTTCCGCGTTTTCGCGCAGGGCCATCTGCAGAACTTCGGCGAGGTGAAGGGCGTGGCGGTCGGTTTCCTGGGCGATCTGCTCGCGGCAACTAAAACCGTCGGCGACGATGAGCCAGTCGGTCGGAGCCTGGCGGACGGCGGGCAGAAGTTCGAGTTCGCCAATCGCTTTCGAGACCTCGTACTTCTCTTTTTCGAAGCCGAAGGCTCCGGCCATGCCGCAGCATCCGGGGGCGGGAGCGGTGAAGTTGATGCCCATACGCCCGAGGACGGCTTCTTCAGCGGTCATCTTCATGATGGCCTTGTGATGGCAATGGCCGTGGATCAGCGCGCGGCGCGCGAGTTTCGGAAGGGGAAAGGCTTCATTCTTTGCGCGCTGCTCCAGAAATTCACTGAGCAGGAAGACTTGCTTCGACAGGGCTTGCGCGCGTTCGTCTTTGGGGAAAAGGTTGGTGAGTTCGTCGCGGAAGACGGAGGCGCAACTGGGTTCGAGGACGACGATGGGCGTCGCGGCTTCGATTTCGGGGAGAAGCTCGTCCATGATCTGCAAGAGCAGGCCCTTGGCGCGGTCGAGCATGCCGACGTCGTAGAGCGGGCGGCCGCAGCACAGGTGGGCGCGCGGGACGCTGACGTCGAACCCGGCGGCCTCGAGGACTTCGGCGGCGGCTTTGGCGGTCGCGGGGAGGAAGTGGTTGTTGAACGTGTCGGCCCAGAGGAGAACAGCGTTATCTTCGCGGAGCTGCGCTCCGCTGGACGGACGAGGGCGCCCGTCGCTCCACCTATGCTCCCACCATTGTTTGAACGTCTGCGGTGCTAACGGCGGAATGCGGCGCTGGGCGGGGATTCTGGCGGCTCGCTTGGCTAGGTCTCGCAAGACTGGGAGTTGGGTTGCCAGATTCACCAGGCCGGGTGCGTGCGCGGCGGCTCTCATCCACAGGTCGATCTTCGAAAGGGCCCGCGCATTCAGCGGACGCCGGTTGGTTTCGTAGTAGTGCGACAGAAATTCCGCTTTGTAGGTCGCGACATCGACACCCACGGGGCAATCGCTCTTGCAGCCCTTGCAGGCGAGGCAGAGGTCGAGCGATTCTTTGACGGCTTCGCTCTGCCAGCCGTCTTTGATGAAGTCTCCTTTCGTCATCTCCCAGAGCAGGTGGGCTCGGCCGCGGGTGGAGTGCTCTTCCTCATGCGTGACGCGGAAGCTGGGACACATGACTCCGCCGGAATCGTGGCGGCACTTGGCGACTCCGACGCAGCGCATGGTGGCGGCGGCCAGGCTGCCGTGGTCGTCGGGAAATTTAAAATGCGTCTCCGGCTGCCAGGGGTCGTAGCCGGCGCCTAGGCGGAGATTTTCGTCGAGGCGATAGGGATTGATGAGCTTGCCCGGGTTCATCTTCCAATCGGGATCCCAGAGCGCCTTGAACTCGCGGAAGGCCTGCATGAGTTCAGGGCCAAACATCTTAGGCAGAAGCTCGCCGCGAGACTGGCCGTCTCCGTGTTCGCCGGAGATGGAACCGCCGTAGCGGACCACGAGGTCGGCGGCCTCTTCCATGAACTTGCGGAACTTGCGGATGCCTTCGGTGGATTCGAGATCGTAGTCCATGCGGGTGTGCACACAGGCATGGCCGAAGTGTCCATAGAACGAGCCGTCGTAGTGATGGGCCTGCATCAGCTTGCGCAGGTCGCGGAGGTAGGCGCCAAGCTTGTCGGGCCCTACGGCGGAATCTTCGAAGCCTTCCCAGCGAATCGGTTCGCCGGGGACGTGCGCCGTCACGCCCAGACTCGACTCGCGAACATCCCAGATGCGGCGCATCAGGCGTGCGTCGGTGAAGAGCTCCAGGTGAGGCGGAGTGGGGGAGCGTTCGAGCGTCTTCATCAAATTGCGCGCCTGCGATTCGGCTTCGGCGGCGGTGTCGGCGCCGAATTCGACCATCAGCCAGCCACCGCCTTCGGGCAGCAGCTCAAGGGCATCGAGGTTCACGCGTTTGTGGCGGCTGGCGTTGACCATGATGTCGTCAAAACCTTCGAGGCCGATGGGGCGATGCTCCATGATCTGCGGGACGTGGTCGGCGCAGATGTAAACATCGGGCCATCCGATAACGAGCAGCACACGCGCCGGGGGACTCTCGACCAGGCGGCACGTGGCTTCGAGAATGGTGACGCAAGTGCCTTCGGAACCGACCAGCGCGCGCGCCACGTGAAAGCCGCTTTCGGGCAGCAGGTGGTTGAGGTTGTATCCGGAAACGCGGCGCGGAATGTTGGGAAACTGGCGGCGAACCTGCTCGCCGTAGCGGTCGGCGAGGGACTTGAGGCCGGTGTAGATTTCGGCGCGGCGTCCACCTTCGCGAATGAAGAGGTCGAAATCGTCGGCGCTGGTCGCGCCAACGTGCATGCGCTGTCCGCCGTAGGTGAGGATTTCAAGCGACTCTATGTTGTCGTCCGTCTTGCCGGCCATGATCGAGTGCACGCCGCAGGAATTGTTGCCGATCATGCCTCCGAGGGTGCAGCGGTCGTGGGTCGCGGGATCGGGCGCGAAGGTGAGGTGGTGCTTCTCGGCTGCAGCGCGCAGATTATCGAGGACCACGCCGGGCTCGACGCGCGCGATGCGGCGGGCGGTATCGATTTCAAGAATGCCCGCCATGTACTTCGAAAAGTCGAGGATGACGGCGGCGTTACAGCATTGTCCGGCAAGTGACGTGCCTCCGCCGCGGGCGAGCAGCGGCGCGCGGTGGTCGCGGCAGAGGGCAACGGCGGCCAGAACGTCTTCTTTGTCGCGGGGAACTACGACGCCGATTGGGACCTGGCGGTAGTTGGAGCCGTCGGTGGCATAGAGGGCGCGGCTGCTTGTGTCGAAGCGCACCTCTCCACGAAGATGACGGCGGAGAGCGGCTTCAAGCGCGGAGTCGTCGAGTTGCGCGGACTGGGCTGGGGGTGGGGCGATGGTTTGCGGCATAGGGCACAGGACATCTTCATCGAAGCGGGCGTTGTGCGCAAGGGGATTGAAGAGGTCAGAGGTTAGAGGTTAGATTGCAGAGGTGAAGGGCAGCAGGTCGAGGTCGTCTTCGAGCTGCTTAACGGGCTTGACGCCCGTTGCTCCACCGTATGACGCCTCACGCGGTGCCAGTTGCCAACGACTGCGTTTGGTGCGAGTATCATAATGCGATGAGCACTGAATTTTGTACCCACTGCAAACAGTCGCACCCGGGCCGGACCTGCGACTATGACGACCAGGGCGAATGTGCCGAGACCGTTCCGCAGCCGGAAACGCCGGGCGCGAGTTCCGCTCCGGCGAAGAAGGCTTCCGTCCCGCCCCGCGCGGGTACCGGCCGCGACTGAAACGGGCCGGATCCCATTTCCTTGGCGGACGGTGTGATGACGCCTCCGTCTGGCGCGATCGAGCCAAAGATCCCGCAGGTCAGGAAACTACCGGGCCCTCAGGGGCTAAAGCCCGCTCTTTATTAGCTCCGGGCGGCACGACTGAAGTCGTGCCCTTCCCAAAACCAATTTCAGCGACTTGCGGTATGCCTAAAGGCATACCCTGATACGAACCGGAGTTTTTCCGCAGGCTCTGAAGCCGTGCGCTTCCCGAAACCATTTTATGTTGCTTGCACGACGTGTTGTTCAGTGTGTAGCTTTTCGCGGACGGAAGTGTCGGGGCGACATATTGTCGCATTAGAACCTCTGTTGTCGCATTGGAACCTCTTGGATCATCGACTTGATGGGAGTACTATATCCCTGCTAAAAATGGCTGCAGCCCAGATCGCTTTTCCCCGATTTCGAGTGGTGAAAGACACAATCGCCGGAGCCTCATGAAAATCACCGACACAATTGGATTGCTGTTGAAGAACACGGGCAGCCAGCGGGTCCTGTCTATAACGCCCGATCAGTCCGTCTACGAGGCCATTGAGAAGATGGCGGCGGAGAGCATCGGCGCACTGCTGGTTATATCCCAGGGCAAGTTGGTCGGCATCCTGTCGGAGCGCGACTATGCCCGCAAAGTGATCCTCAAGGGGCACTCCTCGAAGGAGACGTTGGTGCGGGAGATCATGACCAGCCCCGTGGTCTTCGTTACTCGTCAAAACACGGTGGATGATTGCATGGCCATCATGACGAACCTCCGGTTTCGTCATCTTCCCGTGGTCGAGGACGACGTGGTAGTGGGGGTGGTGTCGCTGGGCGACCTTGTCCGGTGGATCATCTCCGGCCAGGCGCAAACCATACACCAGTTGGAAGGGTATATTACGGGGCGATATCCCGGCTGAGGCAGCCATCGCCGGCGCTTGCCGGTCCGTCCAGTCCGGCAAATTTTTATCTGTTTCCGGCCTCGTTCCGGGGTACAATTCAGCGCATAACCACCCAGGTGTGGGGACGTGGGTAGGTCTGTTGCTTGAGCACAAGTCAGATTCAGCATATTCAGGAGACTTGCATGGATGCACCGGCCACTGGGACGAAATCTGAGAATCCACAATCGGTTCAGCGCGAGGATCGCAATACGTGGATTTTCACCGCGTACGCAATTTGTGGGATCGCATTTTTCGGGGTGTGTGCTTACTACGCTGCGCTGTATTTTGCCCACTAGTAATTAAGGGCAGGCGCGGTTGCGAATTGGACGCCAGAAAAATCCGCACGACGGACGCGCTGGAGTGTATCTCCTTGTGCATTTCCGAGTGACTAACAAATTCAGAACGAGTTTATAGTTGGAGAGAATCGTCGTCGCGATTCTGTTGCTGGTCACGCTTCCTGCCATAGCGAAGAGCCAACCCCACGCCCAAGGTCATGACTCCGAGGGGCGGAGCCACCAAGACTGCGACGGCTCTGCTAATGGCCTTTTGCCCATCTTTGGAAGCTGCCGACGCCGAGCTGTAGCACATGGCGCAGCCTTGTGCGAACGCGGGGACCGCCCCTAGCAACAGCAGCACGATGAGCAGGGCGGCGCTACGTCGCAACGGACGTTCGAGCGTATTTTCCACGTCGTTCTTCATCGCTTGTAACACCTGTTGTAACACCCTAGGTTGCAGCAAACGTTTCAACGTACCCCCAGGTAGATAATGCGGAACGCATCCGGAAAGAAGACCATCATCATGGCCAGACAAAACACCAGCGAGCACATGGTGAGGTACTTCATGCGCGACACCTCGTACTTCATGTGCATGAAATAGCCGATAATCAGCGCGGCCTTGACGATCGACAGGCACATCAGGATCGACAGCATGCGCTTAGGTTCCATGTTCTGGTAGCCGAGGTAAACTTCGATGGCCGTCAGAACCAGAAGTACTCCCCACACCCAGAAGAAAGGAGTGACACTGTGGTGGCGGTGTTGTTCGGCCACGCGTCCTTCAATTGCCAACTGAGAAGCGTCTTCCATAAGTTTATCTTTCCAGACTCCTAGACGATCTTGGTGGACATTATGTAGACGAGGGGGAAGATGAACATCCACACGAGGTCGACAAAATGCCAGTATAGGCCGGCGACTTCGACATCGGCGGCGTCATAAATTTTTGGCTTCAACCACATAATCAGCGAGCACACGAGGGCGGCAATCAGCAGCACGTGAGCCGCGTAGTGGAACGGACTGTAAGACGGTGTGGCGAGCCACGCGACCAGCCAGCATGCGAAAAGAATCGGGATGAACTTACGCCGCAGCGCAATGACACCGAGATAAACCACTCCCAGGGTGACGTGCAGCATGTGCATTCCTGTGAGTGTAAAAAAAGTTGCCGCGAACTGGGGCACGGTTTTGGATACATCGGCGAATTCCGACGCAACCTCCTGGTGCGGGACTGCCGGGAAGATGGGAAGACGGAGACCCTCGGAGATGAGATGGCTCCATTCTTTGCCGTGGAGAATGATAAAACCTGCCCCGCACGCCATGGTGGCCAATAGAAAGAGGACCCGCCTCTTTTCGTTTCCAAGCGCCGAGGCGTTGACCGCCAGGACCATGGTGAGTGAACTGGTCAACAGGAATGCGGTCATGATGGTGGCATTGACGATGCTCCCGGAGTGGAACGGGGTCGGCCAATTTGAGATGGAGATGCGTCCATAGCTGTAGGCATAGAGCAACGCGCCGAAGGTCAGCGAGTCGGATAGCAGGAACAGCCACATCCCGATTTTCTTCGAATAGGTGCCAAAGAGCGACGGCTCGTATATCTCCGCGACGTTGCTCGGCAATGCAGCTTCCGCCATGCGTTCGGTCTCCTTGTTCTGACTAATAGTGTCTGACTAATGTGGTCTGGCTAGTGTGCGAACTCCAGCAACGCCAGAATGTAAATCCACAGCAGAGCCATGAAATGCCAATACCAGGCAGTGACATCAACCACAATCCGGCGCGCTGCCAAAGGTCGGTTCAACACGACGGCCGCTCCGGCCACCAGCAGGGCCAGGATTCCTCCGAATAGATGCACGGCGTGCGCGCCGGTCAGCAGATAAACGAAGGAACTGCTGGGGCCAGTGGCGACGTAGAAGCCGCGCGACGCGAGATCACTCCAGGCCAGCCATTGTCCCAGCAGGAAACAGAGTCCAAGAACCAGGGTCAGCGCCAGCCAGGGAAAATTCCTTTCCGTGCCCAGAGATACTCCCGGAATGGATTGCACGGGTTCCAGCGCGACTTGCCGCGCGAGTTGTCGCCTCGCATACTCGATGGATACGCTGCTCAACAGCAGCACACACGTATTGACCAGAAAGAGCCGTGTGGGCAACGGCACGGGGATCCAGTCGTGCACCACGGTGTTGGTGTGCGGGTCGAAAGTCGGCAGGCCCTGACGCACAATGTAGGCGCTGGTGAAGGCAACGAACAACATGGTGATGGGCGTGAGAGCTACAGCCAATCCGAGGCGCGCCCGGCGCAAACGTGCTCCGTAGTCAGGCGAGCCGGGATCGGGACGCCCGCCGTCTCCGCCACCTACCACGGGCGGCAGATCGGCGCGTTTCCCCCGCGAGGTGGTGGGATGCGGCGTCCGAATCGTAGGAGTGAAGCTCGCCATACTTACTAAATCTCTCTAGTAACTCGTCCAGTTAGTGTGCTTGCACGGTTGCCGGATCACTTTGCATTACATAATCGCGTGGCGCTCCCGGCACGCTGTATTCGTACGGGCCGTTATGGACTACCGGCGTACGTCCCCCGAAATTGTCGTGTGGAGGAGGAGTGGCCGTGGTCCACTCCAGTGTGGTTGCCTCCCAGGGGTTATCGCTCGCCTTCTGGCCCTTGAACATGCTCCAGAACAGATTGAAGAGGAAGATCAACTGGGCGGCGACGGTTACTATCGCCGCGTATGTCATAAACGTGTTCAGGCCAATCAGGGGATGCAGATAGGCAAGCTCGGTAAGTTGAGAGTAGCGCCGCGGCTGGCCCGCCAGTCCCAGATAGTGCATCGGCATGAACACGCAGTAAGTGCCGATTAGCGTAAGGAAGAAATGGATTCGCGCCATCTTCTCGTTCATCATTCGACCAAACATCTTGGGGAACCAATAGTAAGTCGCCGCAAAGATACCGAAAATAGCGGCTACACCCATGATCAGATGAAAATGGCCGGGCACGAAGGCGGTGTCGTGCAAGGGGATATCCAGCGCCGGCTGAGCCAGAAACGGACCGCTCAATCCGCCGGAAACAAACAACGACACAAAGCCGATGGCAAACAGCATCGGCGAGTGGAATCGAATACGTCCCTTATGAAGCGTCCCCAGCCAGTTAAAGGTCTTGATGGCGGAGGGCACGCCGATCGCCATGGTCATGATCGAAAAGGCAAAAGCCGTATAAGGACTCATGCCACTCATGAACATGTGATGTCCCCACACCATGAACCCGAGTAGGCCGATTGACAACATGGCATACACCATCGCCTTGTAACCAAAGATCGGCTTGCGGGAAAACGTCGAAAGTATCTGTGAGGCTACGCCCATCCCGGGAAGGATCGCGATGTAAACCTCGGGATGACCGAAGAACCAGAAAAGGTGCTGCCAGAGCAGCGGCGAACCACCCTTGTGTCCGGTGAGCTGGCCGTTAATGGTGCCCAGCGGCAGAAAGAAGCTGGTACCGATGTTGCGGTCCATGAGCAGAAGAATTCCAGCCGAGAGCAGAACTCCAAAGGCCAGCAAGCCCAGGATCGCGGTGATGAACCAGGACCAGCAGGTCAGGGGCATACGCATCATGCTCATGCCTCTGGCGCGCATGTCGAGCGTGGTGGTAATGAAATTGAGAGCACCCATGAGCGAGGCGATGCAGAAAACTGCGATGCTGATGATCCAGAGGTCCGCGCCCAGACCCTCACCCGGCCCAGAGGATTGCAGCGCACTCATGGGCGCGTAGCCGGTCCAGCCGTGAAGGGGCGCTCCGCCCACTACGAAAAAGGCTGCCAGCATCACGATATAGGCAGTGAAGGTCGTCCAGAACGAGAGCATGTTGAGGACGGGGAACGCCATGTCGGGCGCGCCGATTTGTATGGGCAGGAAATAGTTGCCGAAGCCACCCTGGGGTGCGGTCGTCAGCACGAAAAATACCATGATGGTGCCGTGCATGGTGACCAGGCTGAGATAGGTTTCGGGTTTGATCGCGCCCAGCAACGGCAGGATCGCCGTCGGCCAGATGAGATGGATCCTCATCAGCAGGGAGAGAAACATGCCGACGAAAACCGCGGTGAGCGCGAGGAAGTAATACTGCAGACCAATCACCTTGTGGTCGAGACTGAACACCCATTTGCGAATGAAGCCTTGAGGGGCCGCGTGTTGGTGGGATTCCTGGGCAACCATTTATTGTTTCTCCGCCTCTCGATCTGCCAGCCATTTGTCAAACTCGTCCTGGCTGACGACCTTCAACATGCCATGCATCTTGTAGTGGCCGAGCCCGCACAGTTCGGCACAAGTGATTTCGAAGTTACCCTTTTCAGTTGGAGTGAAGTGCATATGGATCGCCAAGCCGGGCACGGCGTCTTGCTTGAAGCGCATGGCAGGAACAAAAAAACTGTGGATCACGTCGTGGGCGCGCAAAATGACTTCCACCTCGCGGTCCACCGGCACCACCATAGTGCCCGTCACCACGTCGTCCTTCGACGCCGGATCCGCCGGGTCCAGGCCCAAGGCTGCTTCGCCTCCCGCGGACGGGTCTTCCAATTCCGGACGGGCGATGCCAAACTTGCCGTCGGGACCGGGATAGCGGAAATACCAGGCGAACTGCATGCCTGTGACCTCCACTCGCGTGGCCCCTTCCACGGCCGGACGAAAACGTTCCGCCGCCCAGATCGGACTCCCGAGCAAGTTCAACCCGACGAACAGGATCGCGGTGAGAGTGGTCCAGATGATTTCCAGCTTAAGGTTGCCGTGGGAATAGTCGGCGCGGGTAGCGGAAGGCTGGTCGCGATATCTCCAGACGAAGTATCCCAACGCCAACTGGGCGGCCAAGAAGATGACGCCCATGAGGATGAAAGTCACGGCGAATTGGTGGTCGAGCGCGGCGGTGGCAGCGGAGGCTCCGTGGGGGAACCACCAGGTCTTCGCAACGAAGAAATAAGTGCTGGCCAAGGTAATTAGCCAGATAACACAGAGAATAACTAGCCCCATGTACCAAGACCCCCTGCCCCAGTCAAGTAAATCGGCTTCCCCCGAAAACGTCGAAACCGATGCGACCGCCCCAGAATGGACGGAAGTGTATCACAGCTCGATGTGATTTGCGCAAGGGGATTCGAGATCGGTGGTGTCACTGCGTTGATTTGGTGGCGGCCTCGGAAATTGTTAACGGCTGATTGCCCTGGATGTGATAATTGGTTGGCGGTCTTCTGTTCTTGCGGTCGGCCCGGTGCAATAACAATGCGAGGCAAACTCTGGTTGTTTATCGTTGTCGGAAAAGCAGCCCTTATGACTACCCTTGGGTACTTTGCGCTGGTTCTGGGGGTTCTGGGGTCTAAGATTGTGTTGACACACGGCTAGGAGGAAATTTTAGGGGCCACAATGGCGTTCCTCCCAAGCGGGATTGCAGCGTGGTGGATGTTCCGAAAACTTCAGGCATACTGCACAAGACGTGAGGCGCGAGCCGTGGCAATTGCATTTGTGGTGCTCGCTCCAGTGTCGTTCGGCATAGCTTTCCTGCTTTCCGAGATATCGGGGGGCTATGCTGAACTGCTTCTGGGATCTCCTTTCGCCATGGTAGGTGCATTCGTGGGAATCGTGGTGATCGCCACCATCGTAAACTTCGTGCTATGTCTGTTCACATTGCGGTTCACACGTCACATCGTTAAGTTAGAATCGACGCACTAAAACAAGACACTACCTTCGAGCTGCGTTCTCGTGCCAGCTGACGATCGATTTCATTTAGTGTGGCGCGAGCGTTGGCGCAATTGACGAACGCGGAGGTTTTTGAGTAACATCGTGTCCACTTCTGGGGTCGACGGGAAATGGCGCGGATTTCGAAACGTGTTGGGGTAGTCCTTTTCCAACTCGGTGGACCAGATTCATTGGCGGCGGTTGAACCCTTCCTTTACAACCTTTTCTCGGATCCGGACATCATTGACTTCCCGTTTTCGCGGCTGGGCAGGCGTGCGCTGGCGCGGCTGATCTCAAAGACGCGCGCGAAAAAAGCAGCCCAGCACTATGCGGCCATTGGGGGTTCTCCCATTCGCCGGTTCACCGAACAGCAGGCCGCCGCTCTGGAAGCACGCCTGATGCGCGAGGGTGTCGACGCGCGCTGCGTGGTGGCGATGCGCTACTGGCACCCGTTCACGGCCGAGGCGATCGCTCGGCTTCACGATGCGAGACACGATGCGAGACAGGATGCGGAAGTGGACCAAGTCGTGTTGTTACCTCTTTACCCGCAATACTCGAGCACGACGACCGGCAGCAGCTTGAACGAGTGGCGACGGTTGTGGACGGGCGCCGTCCCAACTTGCTGTGTCGCGCCTTTTTATCGTAATCCGATATACATCGCCGCCGTCGTGGAGAGAATTGATGAGGCGCTTGCGCGTTTTCCCCATCCTTCGGCTGTCCCTTTAGTCTTCAGCGCGCACAGTGTCCCGGTGTCGGTGATCGAAAAGGGTGACCCCTATCAGCGGCAAATTGAAGAAACAGTGGACTTAGTGATGGAGCAGGGAGGATGGTCCAACGATCGTCGCCTGTGCTATCAGAGCAAGGTGGGCGCGAGCCGATGGCTGGAGCCGTCGCTGCGCCAGACGCTACGGCAAGTGGCCTCGGAGAAGCGGGGCGAAGTATGCATCGTCCCAATTTCATTTGTCTCCGACCATGTCGAGACCCTGGGAGAGATTGATCATCATGCGCGGCAGGAGGCCCGGCTTCTCGGCATCGAGCGCTTTGAAATGACGCGAGGCCTCAATGACTCGCCAACATTCATTCAAGCTCTCGCGGCATCGGTGTTGGCAACGATCGGTGAATCGGGAGCATCGATTCAGGGAGAGGAAAAGATTCAGGATCAGGAAAGGGAAGCGGCGGCGCAGTCCATGGTCGCCGACTGAACCACGAGAAACACATTCAGGAGACAGATTCAGGAGAGGATCATGGCAGAAAGCCCAGATGCACCCAAAACGCCCCCTGCTGCTGGAGGAGGAGCGGCTACTCCTCATGTTGGTTCGGGTGCGGTGGGCACCTCAAAGGCGGCCGCCTCCGCGGGCGTGGCCGCGGTTGGTCCGGAAGACAGTGCGGTCAACCAGCGCCGCCGCCGGCTGGTGTGGGTGTCTGTCACAGCTTTTCTGACGGCATGGTTTCTGGCTTTTTTCCGTTTTTTTCTGCCCCGCACTCTTTTCGAGCCAGCCACCATCTTCAGGATCGGCTATCCCTCCGATTACGGGTTGGGTGTGGACACGAAATGGCAGCAGAAGTATCGCATCTGGGTTGATCGCAGGCCCGATCGCATCTTTGTCATCTACGCTCGTTGTACCCACCTGGGCTGCACGCCGGACTGGAAGGCCAGCGAAAACAAGTTCAAATGTCCTTGCCACGGAAGCGGCTATGACGATGAAGGGATCAATTTCGAAGGGCCTGCACCCCGGCCTATGGATCGCGCCTTTGTGCAACTGGCTCCTGACGGGGAAATCGTCGTGGACACCTCCCGGCTTTATCAGTGGCCTAAGGGCCAGCCGAGCAGCTTCAATGACCCGGGAGCGTATTTGTCGACGTAAGCGTGACTTGAGACTCGCTTGAGCGTGACGGCCCATTGGTGGAACTCGCCAGATGCGCCAGCAGAAAAGAGAGAAAATGGCAGAAGAGAATAGCTCGAACGGCAAGAACGGGAAGAATGGAAAGAACGGGAAGACAACCGGCATCCTGGAGCGAGTGGCCACAGGGGTGAAGGCCGATGTGCAGTCACTCAAGACTGACTTGCCGGCCAAGGCCAAGGAACAGGTTGATCTTCTCAAGGACCCGACCAAGACTCAGGTTTTCACCTCCATCTTTCGCCACAAGCACGACGACACCCCACGCAATCGCGCCTTGGGCGTGCTGTCGAACGTCTTCCTGCATTTGCATCCGGCCAAGATCAACCGCGATGCGGTGCGCTACAGCTACACCTGGGGCATGGGAGGAATCACGTTTTACCTGTTCATCGTGCTCACCTTTACGGGCGTGCTGCTGATGTTCTATTACCATCCCACCAAAGTGCAAGCCTTCCGGGATGTGCTCTACCTGGAGCATGACGTGCCCTTTGGGAAGCTGTTACGCAACATGCATCGTTGGGCGGCACACCTGATGGTGATCACCGTCTGGCTGCACATGTTTCGGGTGTTTCTGACGGGCTCGTACAAGAAGCCCCGCGAGTTCAACTGGAATATTGGGGTGCTGCTGCTGGTGTTCACACTGCTGCTTTCGTTTACCGGATACTTGCTGCCCGACGATCAACTTGGTTTCTGGGCGGTTACTGTCGGCACCAACATGGCTCGCGCTACACCGTTCCTCGGACATGAGGGCCCCTTCGGTCACATGTTGGGCATGACGCCCTACAATGATGTTCGCTTCGGATTGCTGGGCGGGTCGATCGTGGACGCGAACGCGCTGTTGCGTTCGTACATCTGGCATTGCATCGGCATTCCTATCGTCGCTTCGGTGCTGATGATCGTGCACTTCTGGCGCGTACGAAAGGACGGCGGCATCTCTGGCCCGGCGCCGGTCGTGCTGGAATCTGAAATCAAGGAGGCGCGCCGGTAGTTCGCGCAAATAGTTATGGACTGGAAGCAATTGTGGGACATAGCCTCCGCCCCTGACAACGTGCCCATCGTGGCGTTGATTCCTCTGCTCGCCTTCTATATCTATCTGGGATGGAAGCAGGCGCACGCCAACGATCAGTTGATCGCACAACTGGAAGGCGATGCTGCGGCGGCTAAAACCCAATATCGCAAGACCTGGCCCTTTCAGCCGGGATGGCAGAAAGAAATTCACGTGTGGCCGTTTCTGTTACGGGTGGAGTTTCTGGCCGCCGTCATCGTCACCATTATTTTGATGATCTGGTCGATCACGCTGAATGCTCCGCTGGAGGAGCCGGCGAACCCGAACTTAACCATGAACCCGGCCAAGGCGCCCTGGTACTTTCTCGGCTTACAGGAAATGCTGGTGTATTTCGATCCCTGGATTGCCGGTGTCGTGATGCCGACCTTGATCATCATCGGGCTGATGGTGATTCCCTACATCGATACCAACCCGCTAGGCAGCGGTTACTACACCTGGAAGCAGCGCAAGTTCGCCATCGGGACGTTCCTGTTCGGATTTATTGTGCTGTGGGTCTCGATGATCATCATAGGGACCTTCATTCGGGGACCGGGGTGGCAATGGTTCTGGCCCGGACAAACCTGGGACCACAACCGCCTCATCTATGAGGTCAACCGCGATCTGCCGGACCTGTTCGGAATTACCTCGAACTGGGTAAAGGCGATCTTCGGAGCGGTGGTGGTGGGCGGCTTTTACGCGTTGGGCGGGTTCGCGCTGCACGCCTTTTTCCGGCGCCAGAACCCAAAGGATTACAAGCGTATGAGCTTCCTGCAGTACTCGATCATGATGTTCTTCGTGCTAACCATGTTCGCCCTGCCGATCAAGATGCTGCTGCGGCTTTTGTTTCATATCAAATACGTGTGGATCACGCCTTGGTTTAACGTTTGAACGTTTCAACGTTTAGATGATCAACGTGTAGATAGTCAACGTTTCGGTGGTCAACGTTTCGGTTGCGCGCAACGCTTAGGAGGAAGTGGTGCCCGAAAAGCCCGTCCCGGAGAATGATCCGCTCGTCCAGAAATCACTGGCGACTTGGTACGTGGTGTCGATGGTAGTCCTGACGGCGTCGCTATTCTGGGCGCTGTGGGACGAGGACTTCGGACAGCGTCCCTGGAAAGCCTTCCAGCACGAATGGAAGGACCGCTACTCCGCGTTTCTGAAGACGGCTCGTTCCACCTCGGCGCAATCGGAAAAAGATGTCGAGGGCAATAGCGATTACCACAAGCTGAAACAGGATTACGAGCAAACATATCAGCAGGCGGCGCCGCGTACGAAGGAGATCAACGAAAAGCTGCGCACTCTAAGCGCGAAAATTCTGGCGGTGCAGAACGTCTTCACCGATCGGCGCGCCTACGTGAATGCGTTGACCTACGATATCGAGAGCACAACCGACGCGTCCTCGAAGCAAAGCAAGCTCCAAGATCTGGAGAAGTACAAGCAGCAGACGGCGGTAGTCGAGTATCCCGACGGCAGCAAGGCGACCTACACCTACCCACAACTCGAAGAAACCTACAACGACCTCAAGACGGAACGAGCCCAACTCAGCGCCGAACTGGGAGAGTTGATCAAGCCAGTCAGCGACGGGAAAGCGAAGCTGGACGCGTTTGTGTCGGAGAACATGGTGAACCTGACGCCGGCTCAGATTCGTGGTTTGCAGGACAAAACGGAGGCGCTGGAGCCGGCGATCCTGCAGATCAATGTGGCCGAAGCGAATATTGTGGATCGCTGCGAATCCTGCCACATGGGGATTCGCGAGCCCGTCAAGCTGACTGCGGCATCGATGGCGCCAAAAGGGAAACAAATCGACGAGTATGCCCGCGCCTTCACCAGCCATCCCGATGCGGAGCTGCTGAAGACCCATGATCCGGAAAAGTTCGGCTGTTCTCCCTGTCACCAGGGGAATGGACGGGCCACCACCAGCGTTGAGAAAGCACACGGAAATTACGAGCATTGGCTCTGGCCCCTGTTTCCGAAACCGAACTTCGAGGCGGGCTGCCAGACCTGCCACGCCGCGGACATGGTGCTGGTGAGCGGCGACGTGGGCTGGACTCTCAGCGAGGGCAAAGACTTGTTTCGGCAGCGCGGTTGCGTGGGCTGCCATCGTTTCGAGGGCTACGACAAGGAACCGGAAGACCTGAACTCCATGGCGCAACAGATCAAACAAATGGAGCAGGAGCAAAAGGAGAACCTGAAGCAGTCCGCGTACTTGATGAAGCAGGCCGATGCCGCGCAGACAAACCAGGAAGCCAATCGTCTGAACGACCAGGCGGTGGCGCTGCGGGTCGCGAACAGCAAACTGGATTTGCGGATCGTGCAGCTCGACCGAACTACTAAGAGCCTGCTGCAGGACATGAAGAAGGTCGGACCCAACCTGAAGGACGTCCGGTTGAAGCTCAACAAGAACTGGATTCCGGTGTGGCTGAAGAAGCCGACCGATTTTCGTCCGACCACGCGGATGCCGAATTTCCGGCTCAATGACCAGCAGATTCAGGCGATCTCGGCGTATCTGTGGCAGTCGGCGTTACCAGACCAGCCGGTGACGCACGCTCCGGGAAATGCCGGCCGCGGCAGGGAACTGTTCGAAACGCGCGGATGCCTGGGGTGCCACTCGATCGGAGAAGGCGATCAGATGCAGGGCGGGGGATTTGCCGCCAACCTGACGCGCATTGGCGAGAAGGCTAACTACGATTACCTGGTGCGTTGGGTGCACAACGCGCGCCAGCGCACGCGCCCCTATTGTCTGTACGAGAAGAAGGATATTGGTCCCGAAGACTATGCGAAGAAGGGTTTGCCCTTTGTGTTCGACCTGCAACATAGCAAGTGTCCGAACGACGGCCATGAACTGCAAGTCCAGAACATGACGGTTATGCCCAGCCTGCGGCTGACCGAGCAGGATGCATCGGACGTCGCCTCCTACCTCGTCACCCTGAAGAAGAAGGAGCCCAGTTCCTATCCCGATGCCGCTTTCATGGACGATCCCAAGCTGAAGGACGAAGGGAAGAAATGGATCCGCCACTTCGGCTGCGCTGGGTGTCATGAAATCTCCGGCCTTGAGGATGAGGGAAGGATCGGGACGGAACTGACCTTCGAAGGCAGCAAGCCCATCGAACGCCTGGACTTCGCTTTGCTGACGGAGATGGCAGAACGGGGAGACGGCGAACCCATCAAGGATCCGGACGATCGTGCGCGTCTCCCAGAGGGACCCGCAACAAAACCCTGGTACTCAAGTTTGGGCTTCTTCGAGCACAAGCTTGCCGAACCGAATGTGTGGGACCAGGGGAAGATCAAGTCGGAGACTGAGAAACTCCGCATGCCCAACGTGCATCTGGCCCCGGAACAGATTCGCTCCCTGACCACCTTCCTGATGGGCAGCCAGGAGAGCGCGCTTCCGGCGAATTATCAGTACCGGCCTCTCGACTACCGCCGTGACATTCAGGAAGGGTGGTGGGTGGTCAAGAAGTACAACTGCATGGGTTGCCACCAGTTCATTCCAGGCCAGCAAACGGCGCTAATGGGAATGACGCACTATCAGGAGGCGCAGGAGCAGCTTCCCCCCAAGCTGCTAACCGAAGGCGCACGGGTCAATCCCCAGTGGCTGCTGCGCTTCCTCTCCAATCCCTCGCTAAGCGAGACCGATACCGATCGCAACGGCGTGCGCTCGTACCTCCAGGTGCGGATGCCCACTTTCAGCTTTTCGGAGAACGAACTGGGCAAGCTGGTGCGCTTCTTTGCGGCGCTCTCGCGGCAGCCGTTTCCCTATATTCCGGATCAGACGACGCCGTTGACAGCGAAGGAAACGGACATGGCACGCGGCTTGTTCTCCAGCACCGCGGCGCCTTGCCTGAAGTGTCACGCGACCGGCGATGCGGCGCATGATCGCAATGCCACGGCACCCAATTTTCTTCTGGCGCACGACCGTCTGAAGCCGGACTGGGTTGAGCGCTGGATCATCGATCCACAAGCCATCAGTCCTGGGACAGCGATGCCCTCCGGTTTGTTCAAGCGTCTGAACAACCACTGGGTGTTCGCCGGACCGACGCCATCCACATTCGAGGGCTATGATAAGGATCACACTCGGCTGCTCGTGGATTATATTTTTCAGCTCACCCCGGAAGAGCAGCGCCGTGTGGCCGGAGCCATGGGGCGCAGCCAAACCAGCAGCAACAGAACTTCTCCTCCGACAAAGCCTGCCGGTGGAAGCGCTCGGGGCGTTCCGCCTTCCGTCGTGAACAAGCGACCTGTGGGAACGGGCGGCGGGCAGTAAAATAGGGCAAGGATCTCAAAACCCAATTCCAGGAAAGGTGTAGGGAAATCATGAATCGAAAAGAATGCTTAGTTACCCTTGGCCTATGTGCGGTCATGGGCCTCGTTCTGCTGGCTGCGTGCAGCAAGAAGCCGGAGGAACAGTCTGCCGCTCCAAGCACCGCGGCCACACCCGCGCCGGCGGCGGCACCGATCGATCCGGCGACTGCTGCCAGTGTCAGCGGCACGGTGAGTTTTGACGGTACCGCTCCCAAGGCAGCGAAAATCGACATGAGCCAGGATCCGGCATGCAAGGGCATGAACATGGCCGAGACAGTGGTCGCGGACGGCGGCAAGTTGGACAACGTCTTCGTGTACGTCAAGGAAGGTTTGGGAAGCCGGACGTTTGACGTTCCCAAGGAGGCCGTGACCCTTGATCAAAGCGGCTGCAAGTACCATCCCCATGTTTTGGGAGTGATGGCTGGACAGACGCTTAAGATCGTCAACAGCGACCCCACCACTCACAATATTCACCCCACTCCGGCCGACAACCGTGAGTGGAATGAGTCGCAACCCCCGCAGTCCCCGGCCCTGGAGAAAACCTTCGCCCGCGAGGAAATTATGCTGCCGGTGAAGTGCAACCAGCATCCCTGGATGAAAATGTATGTCAACGTGGTGAAGACTCCGTTCTATGCGGTCACCGGGCCGGATGGTAAGTTCGAAATCAAGGGTCTGCCCCCGGGTAACTACACCTTAGCCTTCGTGCAAGAAAAGTTGGGCACTAAGGAGGAGAAGGTCACGCTGGCAGCCAAAGATAGCAAGACCGTGGATGTAACGTTCAAGGCGCAATAAGCTGAGATCGGACCGACCGAGTTACTTCGACTCTTTCTTGCATGTAGGACTGCGCCATCTGAGCAGGAATAAGGAGGGCTGTTGCTTCCGATGATGCTAGTGATTTCTATTGTCATGGGCATAGTCCCTCTCTTGGGTATTGCCTGGACCATCGTCACGGGTACGGTCACAACGGTGGACGGATTGTTCATGAGTTTGATCCTATTGACTCTCTCCGCCGTCTTTTTCTTGAATGCTTTCTGGGAACTGCGTGATCGTGGAGCTCTCGCTTTTCTCAACAAGAAGAAAGTGGCCGCCGAGGTAACGCCCAAAGTGGCGGCTAAAGTAACGACTAACGTCGCGCCCAAAGCAACCGCGAACTTAGCTTCCGCGAATCTAGCTTCCGCGAACAAAGACGCTACGCCCAAAGAGTGAGAGCTAGGGGCTGGTAGTGAAACTTAAGGGACCCAAACCCAGCGCCTGAAGGCGCACTCAGTGGGCAGCACTTCCGGCATGCCTGAAGGCATGTCCTGATACGCATCGTACTTGCGCCACAGGCTGCTAGCGAAACCAAAGCATGGCTGTACAACCCATCCCGCTCGTGCCTGAGGACAAGCCAGCAGATGCCGGGGAGAAGCCTGCGCCACAGCCGTCACGGCCCCGCATGTCCACGCGCAACCGGCTTATTTTCTTCCTCACGGCGTGGCTGGTTGTGCTCATGCCGTTCATGTTCTGGTGGAGCACCTGGTTTGGCCGCGCGCTCACCAACAAAGAGATGAACGAGTACCTCAACGACAACAGTCATCCGCGGCACATCCAGCACGCCATTGTGCAACTCGGCCAGCGCATGAGCCGGCACGACCCGAGCGCGGCACGCTGGTATGGCGATCTGGTGCGGCTGGCCTCAAATCCTCGCGAGGAGGTGCGTAGCACCGATGCCTGGGTGATGGGACAAGATACGGCCGGCCCAGGTTTTCACGAGGCGCTCTTGAAGATGTTGGAAGACCCCTCTGTAATGGTACGCGGCAATGCTGCGCTATCCTTGGTCAGCTTCTGCGACAGCGCGGGGAGACCACAGATTGTTTCTTTATTGCAGCCGGTCGCGATTACTGCTCCCACCGCCGGCCGGGTCATGGATACGGCGGGGGTGGGTACGGCGATCCACCAGGGGGGACTTATCGCGAAGCTGCGGGATAGCGACGGCGACGGTCAGCAGACAAGCGAGCTGCGTTCGCCGATCACCGGCCGCGTGCGCACACTTTCGACGGCGACAGGTGCCAGCGTACTTCCAGGAACTGCGATTGCGACTGTTGAACCCGGGGAAGAACAAGTCTGGGAGGCCCTTCGCGCCTTATATCTGATTGGCCAACTGGAGGATCTGCCTTCGATTCGTCCCTACGAAAGAGAGTTACCCGAAGTTCCGGAGCGGCTGCGTCGGCAAGCGATTGAGACCGATCGGGCAATCCAGGAGAGAGCCAGAGCCAGCAAGTAGGTGTAGAGGGGGCCTTTGTGGAGGCGGGGCTCTGCCCCGCCTGGACGGGGCGAAGCCCCGTCCCCACACAAACCCGACCGCTAGTAGGTCATCGGCCCGACTTCTTTTTCCACTTCCGCAATGTCCACCATGACAATCGCGTCCCACGGGCATCCGTCGAGGAAGGCTCCCTCTGGACCCTTACTGAGGCACTTCTTACATCCGATGCAGAGGAGCGGGTCTACCTCGATGCGGCCGTACGGTGGATGATCGTCATCCGGGATCCAAAACATGCAATCTTCCACCGGGCAATACTCTACGCAGGCCGGTGATCCCGCGCAGCCCGTACAGCACTCGGTGATGACAGCAAGTTCCTTCGGCTTTTTCTTGCGGGGGGTAGTCAGGCCCTTCGAGCGCGGCTCTTGTTTCAGCTCGTCAGGCACCATCCCCGGCGCTTTTGCGACTTCCGGCGCGGTTGCCATGGAGTTGAATTATATCGTGGGCAGCGGCTTTTGTAACCACCGTTCGCTGTGTTGAGATCCTTGGTAGCGCCGGCATCTTGCCGGCTGTCGCGAGGGCATCTTGCCCTCGCAGGTGGGCCATACGACAGCCGCCGGGACGGCGGCGCTACATTTGGCCAGCGACGTCAGCGCCAGAGGCGCATGGTGTAATCCGCCATGCTGAGGGCGAGCAGGATGAACAGGAAGAAGATCGCGCTCACAATAACGAGGCCGGTCAGCTTCTCATGCGTGTACTTCACATGCATGTAGAAGAGCACGACCAGGGTGGCCTTGATGGTCGCGATGGTGAGGGCGACGATGGTGTTGAATGGGCCGAGGTCGATGAAGGCGGCAGCCACGGTGAGGGTGGTGCCCGCGAGCAAGGCCAGCCAGATCGCGAGGCAAGAACCGAGAGACGAAATGTGTTCGGAAATATGTTCGGGAGTATGTTCGGAAGCGGAATTGTGATCAGACATGACTTATCTCACCTATGACGGTCGATCAGGTACAGCAAACCGAATAAGTAAATCCAGACAATATCGACGAAGTGCCAGTACAATCCTGCATTTTCAATGGGTGTGTAGTAATCGGGTGTGTATTTGCCCCGCCAGGCCTTGTAGGCAAGGAATCCGAACAGGCCGACGCCGATGATCATGTGCAGAGCGTGCATGCCGGTCATCGCAAAGTAGAGCGAGAAGAACATCTCAGCGTGATGGGGGTTAGCATACTGGCGTTCCGCCGCCGGGAACTTCTCCTGTCCGGGAAGCAACTCGTGATAACTGAAGCTGGTTCCGGGCACGTGATGCTTCTCGAATTTTTCGGCATACTCGTTGGCCTTGATGCCCAGAAAGGCGAGACCGAACAAGATGGTAGCGAGCAGCCAGAACACGAGCGCCATGCGCTTGCCAAGCTGGACTGCACGAATAGCTAGAACCACGGTCAAGCTGGAGCAGATCAGTACCACCGTATTAATCGTGCCGAGTCTAATGTCTAACTGTTGACTGGCGGAGCCGAAGTCTCCGAAGTACTTGTAGCGGTAAACGAGGTAGGCGCAGAACAGGCCGCCGAAGAACATAACTTCCTGGGCGAGGAACAGCCACATGCCCAGGCTGGCGGCATTTTTCTGCTGTCCCTTGGTCGCGAAGTGGTGCAGGAGCGCCGGGTTCTCGTGTTCGGGTTTGTCGGCCACCGCTTGACTAGTGTGCAACGGGGACCTCCTCCTTCTCCGGAATCTCGTCTATCTCGTCGTAGTTATAGGCTTCCCAGGTCACGACCGGCTGCTCGTCGAAGTTGAAGGTGGGGGGCGGCGAGTGAGTCTGCCACTCCAAGCCCGCAGCGTTCCAAGGGTTCGGCGGGGCTGGCTTGCCGTAGCGCATGGACCACACGAAGTAGACCATGGGCAGCAGGTAGCCGACGGCGAGAATGGTCGCGCCCGCAGTCGAGAGCACGTTCAGGATCTGGAATTCGGCCGGATATGCGTGATAGCGCCGCGGCATTCCCAAATAGCCCAGGATGAACTGGGGGAAGAACGTCAGGTTGAATCCGATGAAGACGATGAGCGCCGCGAGTTTACCCCAGCCCTCGGGATACATGCGGCCGGTAATTTTGGGCCACCAGAAGTGCATCCCGCCGAGGTATGCCATCACCATGCCTCCGACCATGATGTAGTGGAAGTGCGCAATGATGAAATAAGTGTCGTGCACGTGCACGTCCATGCCCAGGCAGGCCAGGAACAGGCCGGTCAAGCCTCCGATGGTAAACAAGCCGATGAAGCCGAAAGCGTAGAGCATAGGGGTCTGGTAGGTGATGGACCCCTTGTACATGGTGGCGGTCCAGTTAAACACTTTGATCGCCGAGGGCACGGCGACGAAATAACTCAGCAGCGAGAAGATCAGCGCGGCATAGAGCGAGATGCCGGCCACGAACATGTGGTGCGCCCAGACCAGGAACCCGATCACAGCGATGCCGACCACGGCTAGCGTCATCGCCTTGTAGCCAAAAATGCGCTTGCGTGAAAAACAACAAACGATTTCGCTGACGATGCCCATACCGGGCAGAATCATGATGTAGACGGCGGGGTGGGAGTAAAACCAGAACAGATGCTGGAACAGGAGTGGGTCTCCACCTAGCATCGGATTGAAAACGCCGAGGTGGAAGAGACGCTCGAGCGCTACCAGCACCAGGGTGATGGCGACGACGGGCGTGCCCAGCACCTGAATGATGCTGGTGGCGTAATGGGCCCAGACAAACAGGGGCAGGCGGTTCCAGGTCATTCCGGGAGCGCGCATGCGGTGGATGGTCACGATGAAGTTCAGTCCGGTGAGGATCGAGGAGAAGCCCGCGAAGAAGATACCGACGATGGCGGAGATAACGTTGGTCTTGAGAAACTCGGTGCTGAGGGGAGTGTAGAAGGTCCAACCGGTGTCGACGCCGCCATTGAGGATCGTGTAGATCATCAGAGTGCCGCCGATGATGTAAAGGTACCAGCTGAGCAGGTTGATGCGCGGGAAGGCTAGGTCCTTGGCCCCGATCATCAGGGGGATGAGGAAGTTGCCGAGCACGGCGGGCACGGCAGGGATCAGGAAGAAAAAGACCATGACCTGGCCGTGCATGGTGAACAGTTTGTTGTAGGTGTCGGACTGGACGAGTTCGCCCGCCGGGGTCAGCAACTCCAGGCGGATGAGCAGCGCGAAGAAACCGCCAATAAAGAAGAAGAACGTAATCGAGATCAAGTAGAGCAGCGCGATGCGCTTGTGGTCCACCGTCAGGAGCCACGACTTGAGCCCATAGCCTGCGTTCAGGTAGGTCTCGCGCTCTCCGGAATCCGATACTACAGCTGTCGCCATTCTCACCACCTGCACTTTTCCATCTAAAGTTGAGGACTAGCCCCTGCCGCGGGATTGCTATCGGCAGGCCGTCCCGACTGCGGCCCGGCCAGCGATTTCACGTAATCGACCAGCGCATTCAGTTGCTCATCACTGACCTGCCCCTGAAACGTCGGCATGACGGGCTTGAAGCCTTGGACGATTTTGGCGCCCGGTTCCAGGATCGACTCGCGGATGTAATTCTCGTCGGCGGTCACGGTGCGGCCATCTTGGAGGAGCACAGGCTTGCCGAAGACACCGGCCAAGTCCGGACCCCGGCCCTGCGTGTCGGAGCGATGACAGGTGACACAGCCCAGTTCGGCGAACAATTTCTGGCCGGTCACGGCCAGCGGCTGGTTGCCGCCGCCGCTCATCCAGGCTTCGTAGTCGCTCGGTTCCATCACCTTTATCCAGCCGACCATTCCGGAGTGCTGAGTTCCACAGTACTGGGAACAGAACAGGTGATAGGTGCCCGCTTTGGTGGCGCGGAACCAGAGGGTCGTATAGCGGCCCGGGAGCACGTCCTGCTTGATGCGGAAGGCCGGCACGAAAAAGCTGTGGATCACGTCCTGCGAGGTCATGATCATCTTGACGTCGCGGCCGACAGGCACATGGAGTTCGTTGATTTCGCGCTGCCCTCCCTTGTGCTCGAACTTCCACATCCATTGCTTGGCAACGGTGTAGACCTCGGTGGCGTCCTGTGGAGGTGTGCGTTCCTGGAAGTAGATAACCGCGCCCCAGATGTAAAACACCAGCATGACGCAGAAGGGGATGATGGACCAGGTGACTTCCAGTTGGTGGGAACCTTCGATTTGTACGGCGCGCTGCCCCCTGCGTTTCCGGAACCTAATGGCGAAAACCGTCAGTACAGTGAAGATCAACGCGATCATGATGCCCGAAACCAGCAGCAGAAAAATGTAGAGGGCATCCACGTTTCCCGCGTTCGTGGAGGCGCTATCCGGCCAAAGTGGCAAGTGTCCAAACATGATTATCTGACCTGTGCCGCGCCATGAAAGTTGTCTGGATTGCGGCGAATCAACACAAATAAAAGCGCCCCGAGGCACAGCATGGTGGCCACGCCCATCAATCGCAGCACGCGCATGACGGTAGCGCTGTACTTACCTTTCTCGGGATCGTAGTGATAGCAGTACAGCAGCAACTCGTCCATCACGTTGCCGATACGGTTCTCGGATGCCTCCACCAAGGCGAGCCGCAGATCCTTGGGCGGATACTCGATGCCGTAGTAGTACTGGGCGATCTTGCCTTTCGGCGTCAGCACCAGGATTGCGGTCGAGTGCGCGAACTGTCCGGTCTTCTCGTCGTATTGATACTGGAATCCGGCCGCCTTCGTGACCGCATCAATCGCGGCCGGCTGGCCGACCAGGAAGTGCCATCCCCTTTCGGCGCCGGGGCGGTTGTAGCGCCGGAGAAACTGGTCTTTCTTCTTCGCCGCCATCTCGGGGGTGTCTTTGGGATCGAAGCTAATGGTGATGACTTCGAATTCCTTGCCTAAATCGAACTTCAGCACGCGCAGAGTACTTTCCAAGCCGTTGAGTTCTTCACCGCACAGCATCGGGCAGCCATAGTAGACGAAGTTGAGGATCAGTGGCTTCTGTGCGAAGTAATCGCCCAACCTCACCTTGCGGCCCAGGTCGTCGGTAAATATGAGGTCGGGCGGAATCTGCTGGTTCAGGTTCTGCTGAATGCCAACGTTCTTCAATCCCGGCGGACGCACGTTGGGTGGAGGCGACATAATGCCGTTGCCCATGCCCTGGCCCCAGGCGGCTCCCGCGAGGAGCGCCAGACCGAGAAAGCACACCACCATCGAGTTCACGAACTGCCTTGTGTTGCACACCGCAAACGTCCTTTCCTTGCACGCCGGTTGCCCGGCTCCGGCCAGAGCGGTCAATTTCAGTTGCCCGAAGCGGCGGCTTTAGCCGCCGGCGCTTTGGGAGATTGCTTCCTTCCCGGCGCGGAGGTCTGCGCCGCGGAGCTCTTCACTGCGGAGCTCTTTACTTCGGAGCTCCGTGCCGAAGATGCGCCTTCCGGATGAACCGGTAAGCCGCGCTGCACGATCAACTCCATGGCGCGGTCGATCGGAATCCGCACAGTGCCTTTGTCCTTATCCACCCAGTCGTAGGTGGCGAGCTTTTGGTCCTGATCTTCGATGAACTGGCGAAGGTCGGTGCGCTCGTTTTCTTCGAGGCGCGGTTGCGGGAAAGTTTGTGTGTCCTCATGCGTTACGGCGCGGGTGTCGGCCTCCGGCGTCGCCATCGGGCTCAAGGGAGGCTGGTGCGCCGTTGCATAACTGTCGAGGAAGCGGTACATGCCGAACACGATGAGATAGATGGCGAGGCCGAGCAGCGCCAGACCTGCCATAAAATAAAATGGACCCCTCGAAGTCAGATCCTCGTGCTCGTAGCCGTCGTGACTGGTCATATGTTGATTCAACGTCGGCTGATTCGGCTGCGGATTCGGCGTCGGCTGATTCGTATTCCTGTACTCAGTCATGCGCCGGCTCCAATACGTCCTGCGCCGTCGCGTCGTAAGCAGGAACCAGCGGCCTTGAACTCAGGTTGTGGCAGAAGTACGCGATCCAGATTCCGCCCATGGCGAAGGGGATCGCGAGGTCTGCCAGGGTGACGGTGAAAGTCTCGGAAAAGCTGGGCTCGATGTGCCAGAAAAGGTCGATGTAACGGGCTACGAGCATCCACCCGGCCAGCCACACCAGGCGCGTAATGTCGCGTTTGAAAGGGCGGGACAGCAGAAGGAAAAACGGGACGAAAAAATGAAAGACAATCAGAAACAGTCCGACGAACTGCCATCCACCGTGCAGACGGCGGAAGTACCAGGTGATCTCTTCCGGCAAGTTACCCGCCCAGATGATGAGCCACTGCGAAAATGAGAAGTAGGCCCACACCATGATGAAGGTGAGCAGGAATTTGCCGTGGTCGTGCACGAAACTGGGCTGCAATAAAACCGACATGGGCTGATAGTCGTAGAGAATGCGTTCGACGACAATGGCAAAGCACAGAGCCGACACCAACTCGCCCGCCACGAACAGCAGGCCATAGATGGTCGAGAACCAACTGGGGTTGAGCGACATGACCCAGTCGATGGCGGCGAACGAGATGGTGAGCGCGTAGAGGATGATGCCTGGGGCGCTTACTATCTTGAAGCGCGCGCTGGTGTCGGCGAAAGGCGGACGGTCGTGCTCGAAAGAAAACTTGCTGAGCAGGTACTGCAGCACGAACCAGATCGCAAAATAGATCACGGCGCGCATCACGAAGCCGCGGTAGTTCAGGTAATCGCGCAGGATAAACGAGTGTTTTTCCAGGTGCTCGCGAATGGCCGGATCGGTGATGGAATCGAGCGGCATCGCCCACGGATAAAGCCTCCGCACGCCAAAGAGCAGAGGAATGAAGAGCAGGATCAGCAGCGGCAGCGTGCGCATAGAGGCCCCGAGGATGCGCCGGATCACCGTGCCCCATCCGCCGCCGGTCATGTGCCGGAGCATGACGATGGCCATCGACCCCAGGCATATGCCCAACCAATCCATGTACGAGAGCAGGTATCCGCGAAAGAAGACCGTCGGGTTCGTAAAGGCCAGGTAAAGCGCGATCACGGTCGCGATGCCGCCGGTGGCGAGCGACCACCGCTGGATGGCCTTGATGATCGGAGGCGTCGTGAGATCGAGTTGCGCTGCGGGTATCGTGCTCATTCCGTTTCCGCTTTCCCCGCTTTCGGGTTCGGCATGTTTCCCGGCATGGTCTGCGGCAACGTCGCACCCGTACCCGGTTCCGTGAACTCTGGAGCCTGCGAAGGGACGCTCTGCCCCGCGGGGACATCAGCCGCGGTTGCGTTTTGGCTTAACTGCAGCGCCCGAATGTAGGCCGCAATACACCAGCGATCGCGTACCGAGACCTGCGCGGAATAATTCAACATGATGCCGAATCCGTTGGTCGCTACGTCAAAAAAGTGACCGATGGGGGCCTTCTGCAGCCGCTCGATGTGATAGGAAGGCGGTTTTCGCGCGAAGCCCCGCGACGGGACGATGCCGTTCCCGTCCCCCACGCGCGAGTGGCAGGGAGAGCAGTAGATGTTAAAACGGTCGCGCCCACGCTGCAGTACTTCCGGTGTGACCGGGAACGGCATGTACTCGCCGTCGTGGTTTCCGATCTTGCCGGTATAGAAGTAATCGTCGGCGCGCTCGTCCCCGCGCGCCACGGTACCTTCGACCCGGGGACGCGCCGCCCGCTGATCGGGAAAGAAATCGCTCTTCGCCAACGGGTTGTAGCGCGGCTGCACGTGCATATCGAGACGGCAGCCGACGCTGGCCATCAGGGCCAGCAACAGCAGCGGCGCAAATTTTCGCGCGAATTTTGGGACGGTCGCCATGATCCTAACCGGGGACCTCCGAAATGGAGCGGGCGTGCAGGCTTTCCAGGAACTGGCGGGTGCCGTTCGCGTCGTATTTGGGATCGGAGGCAAACACGATCAGGAAAAAGCGGTCCTTGCTCGCCAGCGCGAAGCGCGGGACGTTGAAGACGGGGTGGTAAGGCATGGGCAGACCATTCAGCGCGAGCATGCCGAATACCGCCGAGATGCCGCCGAACAGAATCGTCATCTCGAAGGTTATGACGATGAACGATGGCCAGGAATGATAGGGACGGCCGCCCACGTTGACCGGGTAGCTGATCACCGCCATCCAATACTGCATCAGGTAGCCGGTGAGGCCGCCGACGATGGCGCCGATCAGCGTTACCAGCGGCACGTTGTTCTTGTGGAACCCGATGGCATCGGCCAGTTCTTCCACCGGGAACGGGCTGTAGGCGTCGATCTTCCGATAGCCGGCCTCATGCGTGTGCCGGGCCGCCGTGACCAGATCCTGGGCCGAGGCGAACTCCGCCATGATTCCGTAGATTGGAACGCGCTTCATTCGGCCTTCACCTCCGCTTCCGGCAGTAGGGTGCGCATTTCGAAGATGGAGATCATCGGCAGGATCCGAACGAAGAGGAACATGGCGGTCAGGAACAAACCGATGGTGCCGAAAAAGGTCATCCAATCCCAACGTGTTGGGTAGTACATCCCCCACGACGACGTAAGGAAGTCGCGCGACAGGCTGAGCACGATGATGACGAATCGCTCCAGCCACATGCCCACCAGGATGACGAACGAGATCAGGAAGAGCCGCACCGGGCTGGTGCGCATCTTGCGAAGCCACAGCAACTGCGGGATGAAAATGTTGCAGATCAGAAGCATCCAGTACACGCCAGCGTAGGGGCCGTGCAGACGATTCCAAAGCAGATTCTGGTCGTAGCGGTTGCCGCCGTACCAGCCCGTGAAGGCTTCGATCGCATAGCCGTAGGCCACGATCCAGCCGGTGGCGAGCATGACCTTGGCGGAATTCTGAAGGTGGCGGTCGGTGATGAAATCCTCAAGGCCGTAGATCTTGCGTATGGGGATCGCCAGCATCAACACCATGGCGAAGCCGGAGTAAATGGCGCCCGCGACGAAGTAGGGTGGAAAAATCGTGGTGTGCCAGCCGGGCACAATCGCAATCGCGAAGTCGAAGCTGACCACGGTGTGGACGGAGAGCACGAGCGGAGTGGCGAGGCCGGCCAGCAGCAGGTAGGCGGTCTCGTATCGGGCCCAATGACGGGCGGAGCCGCGCCATCCCATGGCGAGCAGGCCGTAGCTGATCCGCGTGTATTTGTTTTCGGCGCGGTCGCGCAGCGTGGCCAAGTCCGGGATGAGTCCAATGAACCAGAACAGGAGCGAGATGGTGAAATAAGTCGAGACCGCAAAGACGTCCCATATAAGCGGGCTGCGGAACTGCGGCCAGTAGTTCATGGTGTTCGGGTAGGGGAACATCCAGTAGTCGAGCCAGGGACGACCGGTGTGCACCGCCGGAAAGATGCCCGCGCAAGCCACCGCAAACAGAGTCATGGCCTCGGCGAACCGGTTGATGGAGTTGCGCCAGGACTGCCGCAACAACAGAAGGATGGCGGAGATGAGCGTGCCCGCATGCCCGATACCGATCCACCACACGAAGTTAACGATGGCGAAGGCCCAGCCGATGGGGATATTGATGCCCCAAATGCCAACGCCTTTGATAAACAAGTAGCCGAGCGCGTACAGCAACATCATCGTGACCAGGAAGCCGGCTCCGAAGCCGACGACCCACCCGAGCGAGGTCGGCCGCGTCAGCACGATGGAGCTGATCTTGTCGGTAATCGTGGCGAACGTATACCCGGGCTCGATGACGGGCGCCCGCTGATTCGCACCTTCGTTCGCAACTTTGACTTCGTCCCGATCGTCTGGCATCTCTTGACTTGCGCTCCGCTTACGTTTCCAGTTCAGGGTTGGGGTTGCGAATTTCCGCCAGGTAGGTGGTGCGGGGTCTGGTATTCAGATCGGCCAGCAACCCGTAGTTACGGTCGAGCGCCTTGAGCTTCGCCACCCGGCTCTTGGGATCGTTGATGTTGCCGAAGACGATCGCGTCGGCCGGACAGGATTGCTGGCAGGCAGTCTGCAACGAGCCGTCTTCGATTTTGAACTGGCGATTCTCGCGAACCGCCGCGATTTCAGCGTCAATGCGGTGCTGGGTGATGCGCTGCACGCAGTAAGTGCATTTTTCCATGACGCCGCGGCTGCGCACGCTGACGTCGGGATTGCGCATCAACTTGTACTGGGGAGTCTCCCAGTCCTCGAACAGCAGAAAGTTGAAGCGGCGCACCTTGTACGGACAGTTGTTCGAGCAATAGCGCGTGCCGATACAGCGGTTGTAGACCTGGTCGTTCAGACCTTCGCTGCTATGGACGGTCGCGCCCACTGGACACACCAGCTCGCAGGGCGCATCCTCGCACTGCATGCAAGGCACCGGCTGGAAATGGGCCTTTGGGGCATCGCGGTCTCCCTGATAGTAGGCATCGACCCGGATCCAGTGCATGTGGCGGCCTTTCACCACTTGCTCTTTGCCGACCACGGCAATATTGTTCTCCGACTGGCAGGCCACGATGCAGTTGTTGCAGCCCACGCAGGCGTTGAGATCAATGGTCATTCCCCAGGCGTCCGGCGACTTCTTATAGTCAAAGCCTGGATAGAGCGTGAGCGCTGCCGGGGGCTCGTCCGCCTTGGCAAACTTGGGTTCCTTGCGGTATTCCTCAAGCGTCGCCTCCCGGACCAGCGGACGAGTCGCGCCGTCGCCCGTATCCATCGTCTGGTAGCCCTGGGTGGAAGCGAGCTGATAATGGTCTCCGGTCTTGGTGAGCTTTCCGCCGGTCGCGAACCAGAGCGCATTTGTTGTACGAAGCGCGTAGGCGTCGAATCCGGCGCCGGTGCCGGCGCGTCCCGCTTTGCGGCGGCCATAACCGAGGTGCACGGTGACGGAGTGATCGGGATGGCCGGCTTGGATCCAGACAGGACCGGTGATTTTCCGTCCACCCAACTCGAGCGTGACCACGTCCATGGTCTTAATGCCTTCGCGGTCGGCCATCTTCGGGCCAATCAGGACTGCGTTGTCCCAGGTCAGTTTCGACATGGGCTTCGGCAACTCCTGGAGCCATCCGTTGTTCGAGAATTGGCCATCGTAGACGGAGGGATCGTGGCGGAAATTGACCTCGATAGCGCTAGGGTCGGACCAGCCAGCAACAGTCTCTGTTAGCTTCGCCGTCACCGCCTTTGGAGCATAGGCTGTGCCTTCGATCCATCCGTCGTGCAGCGACTTGCGCCACCATTCCTCGAACTCCGAGCCCGCGTGCTGCTTCCGCCAGTAGGCGCGAACAATATCGTAGCCCGAGGCATCGGGGGCGTCGGCCAGAGCCGCCAGCATTTCGTGAACGCTCTTGCCGGCGTAGAGGGGCGCGATCAGAGGCTGGATCAGACTCAGCGTACCGTCATAAGCGCGGCCATCGCTCCAGGCTTCGAGATAGTGCGCCTCGTTGACGCTCCAGTGGCAGAGTTCCGCTGTCTCGTTTTGGTAGAGACAGTGGTAAATGCGCAGGGCGACCTTGGAATTTTTCAGGCAGTCGGCGAAGCCCAGATCTGCGGGCGCATCGTAAGCCGGGTTGCCGCCCATGATGACGAGCAGATCCACCTTGCCAGCGCGCATGTCGGAGACCAGGTCGCGGAGAGATTCGACTTGGTTGACGGGATTGGCGTTGACGGGGTCGGTGTAGAAGACGGTTTTGCCGACGTTTCCGAGCGCCTGATTTATGTGGTGCCCGACGGCATGGACAGCAGCGGGTTGGTGATCGCCCACTATAACGACGCTCCCACCGCCAGCCCTACGCAGGTCATTCGCAATCGAATGCGCGCGCTGGAGTTCTGCCTCCATTGCAGGAGAAGGCTGGGTATGCGTGCCGCCCAGCTGAGCGAATGCTGGCATGAACATCATGCGCATGAAACTTAGCGCGTCACCCGCCCTCATCGACAGCCGATGATCCGCCTTCGCTCCCGTCGCACTCGGGCTGCTCTCGATCACATACAGCCGGTTCATGTTGCCATCAGGATTGCGGCGAGCCGCGAAGTCACGAATGTAGCGCGTCGATCCAGGGAACCCGGGAGACAGGAAGTCGGCGTCGAGAGAAACGATCACGTCGGCTTTGGAGAAGTCATACCGCGTCTCGACCACTTCACCGAAAGCCAGCTTTGAGCCCTCAAGCACATTGTCGCGGTTCACCGGTTCGTAAACATGCCACTTCGCCTGCGGATACATCGCCAGGAAGGCTTGCATCTGGTCTTTCAATGTTGGCGAAGAAATGGTCTGGGTGAGGATGCGAAGGCCCGCGCCCCCTAGTGCCTTCTGCACGGCGAGAGGGCCCCTGATTTCCTTCACGAACCCCGCCCAGGACGCCACATCGCCGAGGTGAGTAATGGCCTGGGAGCGGTCGGGATCGTACATCCCCAGGATCGAGGCCTGCGCGAATATGTCGGTGCCCCCCAGGCTCGCCGGATGCAGGCTGTTGCCTTCAATCTTGGTAGGACGGCCCAGGTGGCTTTCGACGAGCAGGGGATTCGCATATCCGCTGAGCGTGAACGCGGTGGCGTAATACATCGGGACGCCCGGAATGACCTGCTCCGGCTGGCGGACGTAGGGGACGATCTCCTGCAGGGGCAGCTTGGTGCAGCCGCTCATGCCCGCCATGGCGAGGGAAGCGCCCATCAACTGGAGGAACCCGCGGCGGGAGACCGAATCGAGCCACTCCGAGGCGCCCTTGGGAAATTCGCGGTGCAGCATGTCCTGGAATTCGGGCGACCCGGCGAGTTCTTCCAGACTACGCCAGTACTCTGGCCCCTTCGTCTCCTTTAGCTGCCGCTCGACCGCGGCCCGGTCGAGCTTTTTGCCGGGACAGACATCTTCGCGTTTTGATTTACCGTTTTCCATCTTCCTGAACTTCCCGGCTAAACGAGTGCGGAAAAACCCTGGTTCGTATCGGGGTATCGCTTTAGCGATACCGTAAGTCCTTCGAAGTCAGACGCCCCTTTTAGGGGCTGAACTAGCGATGACAAGTGCTACAGCTCGTGATGTCCTGAACGGTACGCAGCTGATATTTCTTCACCAGGGCTGAACCGAGCGCGTCCTGGTCGGTGTAACTGGTGCCGTCGACCTTTACCGGCAACGATGTGGTGGGTTGTTGATAGCGCATGTTGAATACCTGGTCGCGAGGGCGCAGAAATTTTTCCGGCGCACGGTGACAATCGAGGCACCACTCCATCTGCAGCGATGCCTCTTGGTACATGAGCGGCATCTGGTCCACGGGCCCGTGGCAGTCGTTGCAGCCAACGCCTTTGGCCACGTGAATGCTGTGGTTGAAATAAACAAAGTCCGGCAGCTGATTGATGCGCGTCCACTGGAGCGACTCGCCGGTTCGGTAGCTTGCGCGAACGGGCTCAAGCATGGCAGCGTTCGTCCAAATCTGCGAGTGGCAGTTCATGCAGGTCTTGGTCGGCGGAATGCCCGCGAAACTCGATTGTTCCACCGAAGTGTGACAGTAGCGGCAGTCGATGCCCAGCCCGGTCACGTGGTGCTGGTGGCTGAAGGGCACCGGCTGCGACTTTCTTACTCCCGCATAAGTGATGTAGGGCGAGCGCTGGAGCTGTACCATCCCCCAGAACAGGGCAGCCGCGACGAAGACCGGGCCGAACAGCGAGGCTCGGGAAATTGCATTGGTGCTGCGTGGAAAAATCTGCATTGAAGATCGCGTCGATGGCTTCTGGGCCCGGTCTGCGCCGCTCCCGGCTAAACATGATCGTGTGAATTGCGTCGCCCACCCCGGGACGCACGAAACATGTGAGTATATACAGTTGAGCGGCTTTTGGAAACACTCTACATGAACTTTTCTTGGTTACGCTTGGGGAATCCCGATTGGCGGACACGCGGTCTCATCTTCCCGGAATCAACACCGGAAAATCGTTAACGCAAGTTCATAACGAGCAGCTTCGGCTCGGTCATTTCCTGAATCGCGTCGCGCAAGCCCTCGCGTCCAAGTCCCGAATCTTTGATGCCACCGTAGGGCATATGGTCTATGCGAAAAGTAGGAACGTCGCCGGCGATCAAGGCTCCGACTTCGAGTTCGTCGTACGCCTGAAAAATGAGTTTGGCGTCGCGGGTGAAAAGTCCGGCCTGCAGGCCATAAGCGGAATTGTTGATTTGCTTCAGCGCGGAGGCGAAATCGTTGTACGGCTCGACGGTCACGACCGGCGCAAAAATTTCCTGGCAATTCACTTTCATGTTGGGCTTGGTGCCGGTAAGCACGGTGGGCTCGAACAAGGAACCCTTGCGGTTGCCGCCGCAGAGCAGGCGCGCACCGCCGCGAACCGCCTCCTGCACCCAATCGGCAGCGCGGATGGCGTCGCTTTCGCGGATGAGAGGGCCGAGGTCGCTGGACTCGTCGAGTGGATCTCCGGCTTTCAGTTTGCCGGCCGCTGCCAGGAACAGCTCGGTGAACTTTCCGTAGACGGAGTGCTCGACCAGAATGCGCTGCACCGAAATGCCGGACTGTCCGGCATAAGCAAAGCCTCCGGTGACACAACGGTCGGCGGCGTAAGCGAGATCGGTATCGCTGTGGACGATGACGCCCGAATTGCCTCCCAGTTCGAGAACGACTTTTTTCTTTCCCGCGTTGTTCTTGATGGTCCACCCGACCGCAGCGCTGCCCGTAAAGCTGATGAGCTTGATGCGTTCATCGGTGACGAGCAGGCCGGAATCTTCGTTGGAGAGCAAAACCGCATTGAATCCGCCATCCGGCCATCCCGCTTGCTGGATCACTTCAGCCAGCAGCAGCGCGGTGAGCGGCGTCTCGCGCGCGGGCTTGAGCACCATGGAACAGCCGGCCGCAATGGCGGGAGCGACTTTGTGCCCGACCAGGTTCAAGGGAAAACTGAAGGGCGTGATCCCGGCGATGGGGCCGAGAGGGAAACGTTTGACGATGCCCCAACGCCCGGCAGTCGACTGCTGCCAATCCAGCGGCAAATACTCGCCGTAGCCGCGAACGGTTTCTTCGGCGGCGATGTTGAATGTAAATACAGCGCGGTCCACTTCGCTGCGAGCGCTCTTGATCGGCTTGCCCGCTTCAAGCGCAATCGTGCGGGAAAATTCTTCCTTGCGTTCGTGAATGCCAATCGCGATCTGGCGCAGTACTCGCTGGCGTTCGAAGGCGGGCAGGCGCCGGGTGGTTCCGAAAGCCTTGACGGCGGCGGCGATGGCGGCTTCCGCGTGTTCGCGGCGTCCCTGGTGGACATGCGCGATGAGGGCGCCGTCGTAAGGCGCGCGAACGTCGACGATGTCACCCTCTTCCACCCACTTCCCGTCCAGAAAAAAACCGTGGGTTGCAACCGGAATAGCCGTCATCTGGGCCATGTCTTGCCTCTTTCGAACAGCTCTCGTTCTCGCGTCTGATGGTTTGACTCTTATTCGCGTCTTGATTTAAGCCTGATTTGCGTCCAACGATTTGCGTCCAATGATTATAGAACTTCGTGAGGACCGCGTATCTACCGCTGCGCGGGCTTCTTCTGTAACCCTCACGAGGCAAACCGAACTACAGCACCGCCGTCTCGTGAATCATCCGCCCCTCCGCGAAGCGCGAGAAGTTCAGAAGCGACGCTTCGATCAGATCGGTTTTCCCGGTCAAAATCAGGTCGCTCAGAATTTTTCCGGTTGCGGGCGCGTGCATCACTCCATGCCCACTGAAGCCGTTGGCGAAAAAGAAACCGGGGACCTCCGGCGATGCACCGAGAATCGGGTGATGGTCGGGCGTCATTTCATAAAGCCCGGCCCAGGCTCGTTGCGGATTGACCTCGACATTTTCGAAGACGGGCACGCGATCCGCAGCGCGGGTCAGGACCTTCTCGATGAAGCTCGGGTCAAAATCAGTTTTGTAGCCGGGCGTTTCCTCCGGGTCGTTCCACGCCAGCAGGAATCCGCGGCTCTCCGGGCGGAAGTGGAAGCCGGTGGACATGTCGACGATCATGGGCGCGGTGTGTGGGAATTGGTCGAAAGGTTCGGTCGGAACCAGCATCCGGCGCAGCGGTTCGACAGGCAAGCAGATCCCAGCCATCCGAGCGATCTCCGCTGCCCAGGCTCCCGCGCAATTCACCACCGCGGGTGTGGAGACTGACTCACGCGTGGTCGTAACCTCGAAGGTCTCACCGCGCCGCGCAATCGCAGTCACGGTCGCGTTCTTCCACAGCGTCGCGCCATGGTCGGCAGCCCATGTCATGAAGCCGATCATCGCGCTGCTCGGGTCGACAAATCCATCGGTCGCGCAGAAACTCCCGCCAACAATGTCGTTGCCGCGCAGCAGCGGAAACATGCCGCGAATCTCGTCGCCCGCCACCAGTCGCACGTTCTTCAGTCCCGTGGCGACCTGCTTTCCGTAGTTGGCGCGCAGGTAGGCCATGTGCTTTTCGCTGGTCGCGCAAAAAAGATATCCCTGGGGACGGTAATCGCACGGGTACCCGAGGCGCTCTTCGAAGCTCGCATAGAACGGGATCGAGTAGAGCGACATTTGGATGTTGACCGGCGTCGAAAACTGCGCACGCACACCGCCCATGCTTTTGCCCGTGGATCCCTTGCCCTGCGCCGTCTCGCGCTCAATCACCAGAACGCTCCTGCAGCCTGCAGCGACAAGGTGGTAGGCGATGCTGGAGCCGACAATCCCTCCGCCGATGAGAACGACGTCTGCGGTGTGCATGTGCGCCGCAATTGTAAATGGTCGTGCTCATGTGGGACGGGGCTCTGCCCCGTCCCGGCGGCGCGAGGAACCGCAGAGTCTAATACGCGCCGGCGACTCAGGCTAGACTTTTGTCACACCTCAGAATGCCGCGGCCAGGGCAACCCTGCCTAACACCACCACGGCAAACCATCCGAACACTACCGCGAACGCGGTCCCGCGTTTGACCTTGCTGATGTAAGTGATGCCGACGGCGGTCAGAACCAGGGTCCAGATGGTCAAGACATCCAATGGTGTGAGCAGAGCGCGCAGCACCGCAGAGCCACTGGGGTCGATGAAGTATCCGGGATTGGTGGCCACAGGATTCTGAAGGTTAAACCCATCGCCGCTTACCCCCGCCAGAAGCGACAGGATGGCCAGCAGCGACATCAGCAGCTCCGGCAGCCTGGTATAGATAATCAGCGCAAACACAGTCTTGTATTTGATATCGGCACCCGTGCCAAACGCGAGCGTCGCATACAGAACCCCGGCGAAGACCGCATACAAAATGAGCGCAATAACAGGTGTAGCGTAGGAAATTATTTTGGTAAGCGTAACCTGCTGCGCCATGACTTTGTCGCGCTGAGCGGCCGGCAGCCGATCAATACGATCGGCCTGCGTGGGTTGCAACTGGATCAGGTTCTCCACCACCTTGCGAAAGCCGACCTTCTGATCGACCACGTAGATAAACAGCAGCGAAACGATCGCAATAAGCAGGAATGGCGCCCACCAACTGGTGTTCCTCTGCAGGTCTATGAAAGTTTTGCTCGGCGCAAAGAAGGTGTCCACCAGGCGCTGCGGCTCCGACAGCGGCGCTGGTTCCTGCGGAGGCACAACTGCAGCTGAGGCCATATCTGCTCCTTGAACACGCGCATTGTAGTCGCGTTCGCACCGCCAGAACAACCGCGTGGTTGTCGGTTGTGTGGCTGTGAATTGTGTGGCCGCGGGGCTCCGCCCCGCTAGGACGGGGCACAGCCCCGTCACCACACAAGCTCACGATGCCGCCATCTCCGGCGTTGCCGCCAACAGTTTGCGCGTGTAAGCGTGCTGCGGCTGGGCAGTGATCTGCTCCGTGCTCCCAATCTCAATGATCTTGCCCTGATACATCACCGCAATCCGGGTCGAGAGATAGCGAACGACCGGCATGGAGTGCGAGATGAACAAATAGGTCAGGCCGAAATCGCGCTGGAGTTGCTGCAGCAGATTCACGATCTGCGCGCCGACGCTGACGTCGAGCGCGGAAACCGGTTCGTCGGCGACGATGAACTTCGGACGCAACGCAAGAGCGCGGGCAATGCCGATGCGCTGCCGCTGTCCGCCGGAGAACTCGTGCGGGTAACGGGCCATGGCGGATTCATCCATTCCCACGGCCCGCAAAAGTTCGCGCACGCGCTGGCGGCGGGCATCGCGGCCGAGGCTCTCGTGCATGATCTTGCGGTGGAGAATCAGCGGCTCGGCGATCACGTCCTCCACCCGGTAGCGCGGGTCGAGCGAACCGAACGGGTCTTGGAAGATGATCTGCATGTCGCGGCGAAGACGGCGCAATTCGGAGCGGTTCGCTTGCAGCAGATCGACGCCATCGAAAACGATGGCGCCCGAAGTCGGCTCGATGAGGCGGAGAATGAGCCGTCCAAGCGTGCTCTTGCCAGAGCCAGATTCACCAACCAGACCAAGAGTTTCGCCTTCCTGGATGTCGAGCGACACATCGTCCACGGCGCGGACTTCGCCCGAGCGGCGACTGCCGAACGGGGATTCGGCAAAATCGAAAATCTTGGTCAGGTTGCGGACTTCAAGCAGAGGCACGGCGCCAGAGTAGCAGTGGATAGTGGATAGTGGATAGTGGTCAGCAAGACGCCGGTAGCCGACAACGATCCACTAACAAATATCCACTAACAACTGTCCACTATCCAACTTCTTTCACCCCGCAATCATCGGCACGGCCACAAGAGCGGCGACCATGCCGATGGTACGGGCGCGGCTGAAATGCTCGTGCAAAAAGACGCGGGCCAGCACAACGGTAACGGCGGGATAGAGGGAACTGAGCACAACCGCATCGTCCAGGCGTCCGATTTGAGCGGCGCGGATGAAGACGACGCTGCCGGTGATGTCGAGGATTCCGGCTAGCACGGCAATCGCCAGCATAGACGCGGGCACTGCGCGGAATTGTCGTCCGAACAGAACGATTGCCGCGGTGACCAGCAACGAAGCGGACCGTGAGCAGGCGGCGACCCACAACGCAGAAGCGTTGTCCGCCTGGTGGATACAGAGGTAAAAACCAGCGAAGCCGATTCCGGCCAGCACGGCCATGCCTATGCCTTCGGGACGGCCAGCGCTACCTTCGATACGCGAGATGAGCCAGACCCCGATTCCAGCGAGAACAAAACCGAGCACGCGCCGATAACCGGGAAAGCCCTCCGCAAACGCGGTCACCATGGCGGGAATAGCGGCGCCGAGAACGGCCGCCACGGGCGCGACCAGTCCCATATTTCCGCTGGCCAGTGAACGATAGAACAACGCCAGGGCTATGCCCGCAACCGACCCTGCGATCAGCGACCAGCCCAGGCTGGCGTTGCCGGGAAATGGCGCGCGGGTCATCAGCGCGAGAGTGCCGACCACGACCAGGCCGCTGCTGTGCACGATGGCCGTGAATAGAAACGCGTTCGCCCGCCGAGCCCCCACACCACCCAGAAAATCGCTGGCGCCCCAGACACCAACTGCGGTCAAGCTATAAGCAGCAGGAATGTAATGGGCTGCGAGGGACATGGGATTTTGAAAGTAGCATGCAGCGGGCAACAACCACGTAGGGACAACTAGGCATCGCTTCAACGATTCGGTAGAGGGCTTGCCCCGTCTCAGGCTGCGGAGACGCGGCAAGCCGCGTCTCTACCAGGAAATGCTACGCGGTAACCGCCTCCGGCTGCGTTTTTCCCGCCAGCAATTGCCGCAGCACGTACTGGAGGATCCCTCCGTTGGCGTAGTACAGCGCTTCCTGCGGAGTGTCGATGCGGACAATAGCCTGAAACTCGGCAGCCTGAAATTCCGCCGTCTTCCCGCCCTTCACGCGCACAGTGATCTGGCGACCGGAAGAAAATTTCTCGACCACCTCGCGAATCCCCGCGATTTCGAACACTTCTTCGCCGGTCAACTTCAGCGTCTCGGCATTTTCTCCTGGCAGAAACTGTAGCGGCAGAATTCCCATGCCGACCAGATTGGAGCGGTGAATGCGTTCGTAGCTTTCCGCAACCACGGCGCGAACGCCGAGCAGCCGCGGTCCCTTCGCCGCCCAGTCGCGTGAAGAGCCGGAACCGTATTCCTTGCCCGCGAGAATCACGAGCGGCACTTTTTCGGCGTGGTACTTTTCGGACGCGTCGAAAATCGACATCTCGGCGCCATCGGGCAGGTGGCGGGTGAATCCACCTTCGGTATTCACCATTTTGTTGCGCAGGCGAACGTTGGCGAACGTGCCGCGCACCATGACTTCGTGATTGCCGCGGCGCGATCCGTAAGAATTGAAATCCGCCGGTTGCACGCCGTGAGCGATTAAGTATTTTCCGGCGGGTCCGTCTCTTTTAATGGACCCCGCGGGCGAAATGTGGTCTGTGGTGACGCTGTCGCCGAGCACGGCCAGCACGCGCGCTCCCTTGATGTCCTCGACGGCGGACGGTTTGAGCGCCATGTCATCGAAATACGGCGCCTTCCGAATATAGGTGGAATCTTTTTCCCAAGCGTAAGTCTCGCCCTTCGGAACGGGCAGACCGCGCCAGCGCTCGTCTCCGGAGTAGACCTCGGCATAGCTCTTGCGGAACATCTCGGATGTAATCGCGGTCGCCATCGATTGCTCGACTTCCTGCTGCGAGGGCCAGATGTCGGCGAGGTAAACCGGCTTGCCGTCTTTGCCGTTTCCGACGGGATCCTTACGCAGATCGACGTCGATGCGCCCCGCGAGAGCGAAGGCGACCACCAGCGGTGGCGACATCAGGTAGTTGGCGCGGACTTCGGAATTGATTCGTCCTTCAAAATTGCGATTGCCCGAGAGCACAGAGGCGACGACCAGATTTTTCTCGTCGATTTCTTTCGAAACTTCAACCGGCAACGGGCCGGAGTTTCCGATGCAGGTGGTGCAGCCGTAGCCGACGATGTGGAACTTCAGCTTCTCCAGATACGGCA